>Ga0180438_10000822_pt1 | contig 56728 bp, 90 predicted proteins | sample SS_ome_12_FD_132455 | JGI IMG/M metagenome (GOLD analysis project Ga0180438, IMG submission 132455) | Hypersaline lake sediment archaeal communities from the Salton Sea, California, USA - SS_3_D_2 metaG | ecosystem: Environmental > Aquatic > Non-marine Saline and Alkaline > Hypersaline >... | reverse complement strand
TTTATGAGATAATAGAAATATGTTAATATACATAAAACAAAATTCTATTTAATAAATGAAGATATATAGAGCTATAGATTTATTTGCTGGAATAGGGGGAATTCGATTAGGATTTGAACAAGCATTTAATGATCAAATCGAATTTATTTTTTCAAATGACATCAATCCATTTTCTTGTCAGACATACGAAGAGAATTTTGGAAAATTACACAAATTTCATAAGGTAGATATTAAGAAAATTAAATTTCAGAAAATACCAAAATTTGATATATTATTAGCAGGATTTCCATGTCAAGCTTTTTCTTTAGCAGGGAAGAAAAATGGTTTTAAAGATGAGAGGGGGAATTTATTCTTCTGTATATCAGATATTATAAATTTGAAAAGGCCTTTTGCGTTTTTATTAGAAAATGTAAAAAATTTAAAACATCACAAAAAAGGCGAGACTTTTAGAATAATTATGGAAATTTTAGAAGAGAAACTAGGTTATTTTATTCATCACAAAATATTAAATGCTGTTGATTATGGTTTACCACAAAATAGAGAAAGATTGTACATTATTGGTTTCAGAGAAGATATAAAATTTAAATTTCCGAGTGCTAGAAATAAAAAAGTCTTTATTGATAAAATTATAAACTCAAATAGAGTAGATATTAAATATTATCTTTCACAACAGTATCTAAATACGCTGAAAAACCATAAAAATCGACATAAAGCTAAGGGAAATGGATTTGGTTATCAAGTTATTGATTCTAAAGGAATAGCTAATACATTAGTGTGTGGAGGTATGGGAAAGGAAAGAAATTTAATTAAAGATGAAATTTTTTATGACTCATGGCAAGAGGGAGATGATCCATTTAAAAAGAAAAATAGTGAGGGGATTAGAAAAATGACTGAAAGAGAATGGGCGCGTTTACAAGGTTTCCCAGACACATACAAATTTCCTGTCTCTATGACGCAGGCATATAAACAACTTGCTAATTCCGTACCAGTGCCTGTAATAAAAAGGATCGCATTGGAAATGAAAAAATCATTAGATAATTACTTTAATTCTGATTTTAAACTTAAAAATTCAATTACGCCACAAAACTATTTTAAAATAGAATTAAGTGAATAAAAAAAATCGTATCTGTTTATTTTTTTCTTTAAAAGAAAATATTAGTACTTTATCTATACTAATTATCTCATCCGACAGAGATAACACCTATTCCAATTCTTCTGGTTCTACGGTTTTCAAGCTGTTTAAAAAGATTTTGGCAGATTCTCCCTTATCTAACTCGTCTAAAGTCAAGGCAATGGCTTCCAAGTCTTTCTTGGTTATCTCGTCTTCGGACTCTTCTTCTCTCATTGATACGATGTGATTACCAGAGATTTTATAGACGGCTTTGATGGTTTCGTCTTTCTTTTTTTCGTCTTCAAACTCCCAAGCTATGTGAACTATTAACGGCATATTTAATATTTACCACTATACACATAAAAATATTGCGTTCTCGGAAGTTAATTTAAGTTAAATTAAGTTAATTTAACTATCGAGAATATTCTAAAAAACATTCAAAAACACTTAAATTCTTTAAAGATAATATAAAGATATGGTACGAGAAAATTATGTTGCGTTCTGGGCAAATGACGAAGAACTAAACATCATCGACTCTTATGCCAAGAAATTCGGAAAGACGAGAGCGAAATACATTCGGGATAGAGCTATTAGACCTGACAGTACCAACAACGAAATAGCAGATTTATTAATGCAGTTTATTTCGACACGACTCGAAGAGCTGAAGTTTATTTCAATCTCGGCAATACCAGAAACAACGCACGACACGACAATGGACTTCAAGCCAAAAAGAATGTTTAAGTCCGTTGAACTCGACCCTACCGAAGCTGGTCTTGCTCAAGAAATGAAAGACAAGTTAAGGGCATTGGCTAAAAAGAAAGCAATGTATCGCAACGAATTACAACAAGAACTCGTGGCGTTTTTAGAAAAAAGACGAGAAAAAATGGAAGAAGAGAACGAGAATGAGTAATTGGATGAATTTTTTTAAAGAGGTAAGCAAGTTGGACATAAATTTGACTATAAAAATAGACGAGAAACAATTTAGAATATTAAATCAACAAATTAATGCGATAAGAAAATTGACCGAGAAATACGGTAAAATCACGGAAGATTATGCCGAAAGGGTATTAAAAGAAGCAACTAAAAAATCGGACACGATAATTAAAAAAGTAGATGATTTCAAACCTAAATAAAATCTCGTAAAACATTTTTCCACCCACATATTCCACATTTCTCGGCATCTACTTCGAGAATAGAACCACAAGATGGGCATCGAAAGTCATCCATTATTGCCTGTTGCATTAACTCGTCAATGTCGTAATCTATCTCTCCGGGCGTTTTTTTGGTAATTTCTTCTCTCAACCGCAATTGAGTGCCCATTTCCGTGCCAAACCGAGCAAAATCTTTTTCGCAAAGGTACGCCCACTTGCCTCCCCGAAGCGTACTTCGGCAATCGTACCAAGCAGGTTCGCCACAAATGTCGCAAGGTGGAAAACTATCGACATAAGTGATTTTCATTGGCATTTTTATTCACATTTAAGCGTGTTGTAATTTCCAATACGGGTCGTTATGCAATAATTCTTTTCAAAACCGAAAAACTCGAAAACGCTGTCTTTCTCGTAAAAAGTAGTGCCTTTCATGTTAATGAGATTGATGTTTGGTGATTCGTGTTCTATTCCGTTGCTTTGCCTTATCAAACAATCCATTAAACCGTCTGATTTAATAGCACATCGTACAATATCGACCGTGTTAATGAGCGTTTGACCGAACTTATCAGCCATTTTTTACCTCATTATTACTTGTCCTTTTGCTAAAGGTATTGCTTTTGCCAAAACGCATACCGCTGGTTCGCCTATTGAAAGCGTGGACATTGATACGACTTCAAACTTGTAATTTCCAGAAAGGTCTGAAACGGCATCGTTTAACGCTTCTTCTACAAATTCAGGCGTTCCACATACCAAGCTATATCTTTTCCCCCGTTCAGCGATTCGTATCACCGCCTATTTTTTTACCTTTTTATAGACGATGTATCCGACTGCTCCGATTATGCCTACTGTTGCTACGATTTTTAAACCTTTAACGGCTGGACTCCCACTAGCGTAGTAATTCTTGACTTTATAACTTAAATTATTCATCATAATTATAACTTACCATCAAATTTATTTAAACTTTAAGATAATTATTAAATATGGCTAGCATATTAGAAAAAATTAATGTTGTGGCACGACTAGGCGACATTGAATCCGATTTAAACAAGCTCGAACAATGGAAAAACAGCGAAGCTAACCCTCAACTTGCCGATCTTTATAACAAGGCACAACGATTATATGACGATACCAAAGCTCTTGCTTCTAAAGTACAGATTAACGCCAATTTGGCTCAAGCAGCAAAAGTTAAAGCAGAAGCCATTGCTGGTGAAGTTGCAACGGCTAAAAACGAAGTATTTCGGGTCAAGAATGTGTTTCAATCAGCAGGGAGTAAAATAAAGGTTCGGCTACAAAATATCGTGAAACTTACCAATACATTACCAGATGTAATCGCAAAAGCTACGGCAGATGTCGGAAATAGTTCTATTGATTGCGGCAGGTTCATGGTAAATGCTGGTGTTGATGTGAGAAACAGAACCGAGTATGCGTATCAAGTAACTACTGGGGCAGCATCTCGTATTTACAAGCAGATGGCAAATGTCAAGTATCATGCCGAACGAATGTACAACTACTGGTGGGTCATTTGGGAAGTCGCATACAACGGCTTCTACGCCTTTTGGAGAGCTTTTGTTCAAGGGTATCCGAGTGGGTACGGCTCGGTTTTACACGAATCGGTAGCAGGGTTTACCAATAGCTTCAACGCAATGAGAGCTTTAGGAAATAGCATAAACAACGGCTTTAGCGGAAGTCAAGCACGAATAACGAGAACCAACGAACTCATCAATACTGGATTTCAAGCAATAGGCAATCATCTCACGGCATTGATGCAAGAAACGAACATGTTGTTTGCCGATTTTGTTGGAGAAATGGACAAGCTGTGACCATCATTAATCTCTATAATAACCCCTAGTTGAATACTTGGGTTTTTTTTTCTTGACCCATCCACCCAATTGCTCATCCCAATATCTATCTTCTTTAGGCGTGTATGGGAGGGGTGTGGATTCGAGTTTTTTTTCCATTTTAACGAGTTCTCGATAATAATCCCTGAATTCGCCTAAATGATGTTTTGCTATTTTCTTTGCTATTTCTCTATCGTCTGTGTGTTCCATTTCGATTTCAATGCCTATTGCTAATTGTTCTGGATCGTAATATTCATCAGAACGAACGGCTTTGAACATTCTCGTTTCTGCGTGTTCTGTGTGGTCAATTTCGCATAAATCCAAGCATTCTTTAAACGCATCTTTAAAAACCGGCTTGTGTATGTTGTTATGAATCCATAAAACCGAATTCTTGTTCCTGAACGCCTTTTCTAATATGTGGCAAGAACGATAAAAATCGTCGCCTTCCCTAAAATAAGGTCGTATGATGCGAGGATTTGTACAACGCTTCCAAATATCCTTTATTTCTTCGAGAGATTTTCCTTTTAACGCAGGAATTCGCTTGAATCGTTCTGGCTTGTTTTCTACCTTGCATTTTTTCATTAATGTTCTTATGGAACTTTCTGCCACGCCATCATCGACCCAATCCAATGTCTTTCCCACGATTCTTCCAGCATTTAACTTGCTCAACAAGGGGTCGGCAATATAAAGAGCCGTTGCGACAACAACTCTCGGAGTAGGATGTATATTGAGCTTGGAACAGTTTTCCTTGATTGCCTTTACTTTATTTAACGCTTTATCGTAGTCAAAATTGAGATAGTCGTTCTTTTCTCGAACGGTTTTCAAGACATCTTCGGGCATTATTACATAATAATTTGATTTCAATAATATAAATTTTCACTATATTTTTATAGTTATTCTACTAATTATCAAGTATGACACTTAAAGATATTTTAGTGGCTAATCTCGGAGCAGAAAAAACAAAAAAGCTCTTTGCTCTTACTGGGAGTTTAATCATTGGATTGTTAGCAAGTTTTCCCATGTCGATGCTCATACAATTGCTCGGACTTGATGCCGTGTGGTCTGGTTGGCTTACCTATGCTTGGGGCTTGGTACTTCTCTATATAGATTACATGGTCATTCTCTTCTTAGGAAAGTCGGATGAATTTCCACCCGCTCCACTTCCAATAATAACGCCAGAAATAGAGCCAGAACCGTTCGAACCAACGCCAGAATAAGGTTATAAAAATGATGCCACCACCAATGATCAAGACAGATTCAGTCGTGATCCGAAGTAGCGACCTCGTTCAACTCAACAAGGAAATCAAAACAATGGAACAAAGAGGATACATGGCAAACGATATTGCCGTATCTGGTGATGTGATGATCGTCTTGATGAGAAGATTTGAAATGCCCGACATGCCGAGAATGTCTAAAAGACCGAAAAAATGAGCAATATTAAAAAAGAGCTCCGAAAGGACATTAAGAATTGGAAACAATGCCCTAAATACAAGTCTAACTTGGGGTATGGTTTGACTGCTGTTTTAGGGGGATGTGCCTTATTCTGGAACATGAAAAGCGTGTTTAAAATAAAAGAGCCATATCCTCTCGTCATTAATGCCGCTATTAAAGGACTCGGCATAGGACTTCTCGTTAAAGCGTTAGCCGATTATGTAGATTACAAAATAAAGACCAAATAAGCACACTTATATAGGTGTTTGCTCTTTTTTTTATTGACCATGATTTTTTTCCTCCAAGAATTTAATTTTGGTTGTTGCAAAGGTTTAGAGTACCGAAGTTGAGTCGTGAGAGTTTCCCGTCTTGTAATTGAACAAATCCCTGTGATGGAGTTCTTTATATTTCTATTAGAATTTATCTCTTTTACGGTCTTTTTCGGCTTAACTTCTTTCTTTTTTTTACAAAAGAATATTAATTTAAGTTAATTTAAGTTAATTTAACACCAATTTTCTTATTAAAAAAAGAGAGAATTTTTAATAAATTAGAGTAGAAGCCGTGTACTCTTAAAAGAATGAAGAAGAAAAACTTGTTAAAACCGGTCGATCCCAAGTAACATTACTTGGTTTTGACCGAAAATAACATTTTTTTCAATCAATCTCCACGCTTCCTTTCGTTTATTGAAGCGTGATAGCACTTGAAGCAATAGGTCTTGCCTTTAAGTCGTATGAACTTTCCAACTACATGACCACAATCGGCTTTATGATTGAAAAACTTGTTATAAAATGTTTCGATGATATTATCTCCATCACCCAATAAATTCTTATTGGCTCTGATATTTTCTTTCAAATAATCAATCTTTAGTTTTTTTTTCTCATCCAACTTTTTGGTTTCTTTTTCCATGTTCACGCTACCCCCCACTTCGGAGAAGTTTACACCGATGTAAAGTCTTGCTCCTTGATTGTTTTTGCCTTTATTTAAAAAATCAGGACTGTTCCTTAAATTGAGAGCGTTGATTCTTTTTGCTATTCGTGGTTGCCGCTAAATAGAGAACGATCGTAGCGTTCCAAATTGTCCATGTCATTAATGTAGCCAAGATTAAAGGGAAATTGCTTTCAAATATTTTTAAATATACCGCACACACATAACTCGAAACAATCCACATGATTAGTTCTAATAACATCAAGCTAATATTCTGTCTTGTTTTTTTTCTCACGATTTCACCTTTAATACATCGTTTAGGTATCTATTTAAATACCAAATGGCATTTTTTATGTTTTCCTCAGCATCCTTGTTTCGATTTGCCTTGTCAATATGTATCAATACCGACCCTAAATGGAAATTAAGTTTCCATTCTTCAATTATCTTTATTATCTCTTCTCTCGGCTGTTCTTCTTTTCCTCTTTGGCTCATCTACATCAACTTTTATACAAATTTTTTTTACTTTTAAATCATGCGACTCCAATAACGCTTTTATGAGCAGGTTAATCTCGTTCAACACATCTTTATCGTCATGGTCCGCTATCAAAATTATTTTTACCATGTCTTTTCCCATTTAAAAACACCTCCATTGTTTTGTATTTTTCTTTTATTATTTTAACCGATTTAAGGTTGGTTATCACCTTTTTTCCTTTTCTTTCTATTAATATGTTTCGAATGCATCCAGCTTCAAATGTAAGGTTTTTTGGCACTAATAAATTCCAAGTTTTACCCTTATACCTTACAAACTGATAACTTGCCATTCTCATCCTTTCTATATTTTTTGCGACACGACACGCAATAATAATAGAAGCCGTTTCTATCGACTCCACCAGCTTGAAACATCTTTTCACACTTCGGGCATTTCTCCATTATTTTTTCCTTTTTATTTTACTTTCTATTATTTTTTTTATTTCTTCAAAACACCAGATACAGCCATCATAATTAAATCCTTTATTTTCAAGCTCGGTTCGTTGATGAGAGCCGAGAATTTTACAATGGTCTGATACATAACTCAATTCTCTGCCACAAAAATCGCAATATGATGTTGTTATAGTTACCATTATTTATGCGACCTCGAAGCTACTCTCGTACCAGAGTGTTTTTTTCCTTTTACATCTTTCCATTCGATTACCCGACCATCCCGACCCCAACGAGCCGTGATTTTGCCTTTTCCGACCGTATGCCTTATTAATTTAACTTGTAATTTCTTTTGTCCAAAACTCATTTTTTTCCTCTTTCTCTTTTATCTCTTTTATCAAACAACCCAAGCACAATGGAATTGCTTGATTTTTTTCGTTTTTTGCCATTATTAACACTATTTTTTAAGGGTTTTGAGTGTTGCTTTCATTTCTTCCCATATCTCGTCTTTCTTGACGGTTTTCATTGCTTTTTCTAATTTTTGAATCCTCTTGAGATACTTGCCCAATTTCATGTTTACTCCTTTAATTCGGTTTAACAGGGCTTCGTGAAGCATTTCATCTGCTTTTTCGTTGGTTTCGAGAGCCGAAGCCGTTTGTTTGATCATCGTGAGAAACGATGTGTCGTTGCCATCTAATTGCTGTTGATTTTGCTGAATGCGTTTGACCATGCTTTCTAAAGCAAGAATTCTCGATTCCAGCATTACTAACCGTGTGTTTATCGTATCAGTCGTCATTATTTTCCGTGTATTTTTTGATGACAATGATTGTGTAATATTGAACAGTTTTCGGGAGAGAAATATGCTTTCTCATCGTATATGATGTGATGTAAGGCACACTTATATCGTTCCAACACGCTTTCGGCTTTCTTTTTTCGCCAAATCGGTTTTCTACACGCCTCGCATATCAGTTCTTTTTCTTCTTGTATTTTAAAGACTATCAAGAAAGTCTTGGCAAACCCCCACAAGTCGTTTTTCCGTATTTTCTTGTGCCATGAAGGGTCAAATCCTTTTTCTTGAGCAAATTCGTATGCCCGTCTGTTCAATTCCGATATTATTATTTTCTTTTTTTCTTCATTCATTTATTCATAACCCGAAAAATAGTAATTCTTCAATAAATTGATGTAGTTTTTCCTTAGCGTCACCGAGAATATCGTCAATGAGAAGTTTGAATCCGATACAAGTATTTGTTGTTTTGACAAATAACTCCCTTAGAAGTGTGTTTTTATCTATGAACGACTGGACTCTTTCGTTTAACTCCGTTTTATAATCGGTTCTGACCTTTAAATCGACCGCATCAATCTCAATCGTTTTTATCGTCATTATTTAAACCTGATCGTGTAATCTATCTTGTGTATTTCGATATCTTCTTCAAGATCGTGTGCTTTAACCACATTTTTAGCGTGTTTTAATAATTCCTCGTCTAAAATGGCTATAAACTCACTCAATTTCGTTTTTTTCTTTCTTATCATCTTTCTTTTTCAGCTCTTCCATTACTTTCTTGAGATTAGCTTTCAGCTCGTTCATTTTTTCTTTTATATATTCTTCCATTTTAGATGCCGTATTTAGATTGTAGTAATTCCATGTAATCAATTAATTTTAACAATATCAAACTAGCGTTAAGATGTCGTGGCATTCTTGGGTCAAGCTGAAACAACGCTTTCCGTACATCTTCTTTATCAAACGGTAATTTAGGAATTGGATTTAGGAAAAAACATTTAGGACAAGTAATGTGCATGAACTTACCCTTTTCTTTTTCTTGTTCTCTTTCTTTTTCGAGAATCTTTTTTTCTTCATCGTTCATCAATTAAACCTCTTTCTTACTTCTTTAAATGCGGCTATTTTGCCTTCTATATATCCAGTAGCGTGTGCATCGTAAGATTTTGTTAATAATCCTTGACACCATTCAATTTGAGCTTCTAACCATTGTTTTAATAGTTTTATTTCTAAAGTCATATTAATCACTAAATTTATCTAATATTTCTTTTAATTCTTTTCTATTGTTAAATATGAAATTGACCACGCCTACTTTAATGAACGAGATGATGTCTGGTTCGAAACCGACATGCGTTTCGAAGTGCCTTCGCATCATGTCTGACAACTCTTGATACAAATCAATGTTGCTAAATCCTCTTTTTTTCTCTGCTTCTTTTTGTAGCTCGTTAAATTGAGCAATAGCAGGATTTACATCAATTTTTTCAATTTTTCTTGCTCGTCTGAACATATTCGGTCAATATTTTTTATATATTCTGATAATTTTCTATATTCCCTTGCTCTTGTCGGGATTGAGATTAAAGGATTGTTCGCAAGTCGTTCCTTGAACAATTCTATCATCGTGTTTCGGTCTGGAAATTGTTTCCATCTTACTGGAACAAGCACTTCGTATTTTTTGATTTCGTGGAATAAAATTAGCCCGTGAGCGTTCGACATCGTTATGACTCTTTTTCACCCAATACTGTCCTTATGGTAATCAAACCCTTATCTTCTAATGGTTTCGTGTATGGGTATAAAAAATAGGCACACGCAATTCGCAATTTCCAACTACACTTGAACCAGATGGAAAAAATGGCAATTCCGAGCTTATCCAATTTGAATTTCAATTCTCGTTATCTCTTTTTCGGTTAATTTTTCTATTTTTTTAGCCATCTTGCTTATATATTTATGTAATTTTCCATTCCATTTATACACTCTTGTGTAGTCAATATCTTTCGGAAATAATATATCAATGTCTTCGTACCTAACCACGATTAAACTCCTCGATTATCTCATTAATACAAGTTTTACATATTCTTATGGGATTTGTTTGATTTGGTTTCCACACGGCAACTCCATCTTCTTGAGTAAGTTCACAGATGGAACACTTAAACTTTCCCATTGATTTCCTTATCATTCTCATTTATTTGATACCCTCTATTGCGTATGGAGTCTTTCAATCTTATCTTAACACGAACATCTATGGGTAAGGTATTAATACCTTGCACGACCTTTTTTAGGTTGTGATCTGAGTGATGCTTGAATGATTGACCCGACATTATCCCTATCCATATCGTTTCATTGACAAATGGTTCAATATCCCGAATTAACGGTATTGGGTCTTCGTCTAAAAACGGTTCAATTGAGATTGATGTTTGCCATCCCTGTTTATGAGCGTATCGAACGCACGCTCTTCTTCGGTCGTAGTCGGGAGCATTCGGTTCAAATTCTTTGAGAATTGAATCGTCATTAGAAGTAATGGTAAAGCGAAACTGCATTTTTTTCTTGTATTTCTCTAATTCCTCACAAATAAGGTAAATACAGGCGGGATGTGGCTTGGTCGTTATAAGAACATTGTTTCCAGCTTCGAGAATTTTTTTCAATACGGTAATACATTCGTGAATGTTTTTAATCGTAATATCGTGGCTTGTAGGGAACATTATTCTCCCTTTTCGCAATTTATATCCCTTGTTATACGCTTTTTCGTTCAGTTCCATTTCTTTCCAATTCTCTTTGGTTTTCCTGCCAAATCGGATCGCCATTCTTTTCGCATAGCAATAAGTACAATCGTTCGAGCAGCCGTGAAAAATGTTTATGTTGCTATCTGCCCATTCTTTAGTGCCTTGAGTCATTATTTAATTCCCACCAGCTTGAATAATTTCTTAAATTCAATCCCTATGCCTATGAGTGTATCGTTATCTTCTTCGATTAAAGCGGGTTCAATTCCGTCTAAAAAAGCACTATATTTATCGTACAAGTCGTTCACGACTTTTGCTATCTTGCCATAATCGTTTGTTTTTTTTTCCATTGACATTCCCTCACGGAGCTAAATTATTTAATTGTTTTTCTATTCTTTGCATGCGAGTTTCTATTTCTACAAGTGCAGAAGTTTTTTCAATGGCAACTTCTTTCGAGATAGCTTCTTTTAGAATGAGTTCATTCATCACGATTGCTGTTCTATCCTGATATTCCATTGCTTCTTTAAGGTCTTGTTTTAATTGAGCCATTTCGGTTTGAAGTTTGATTATGTTATTCAAGTAATTATCACTTACTTCTTTTAACGCTTTGTTTTGTTTTATCAGCTTGGCAATGTCTTTGTCTTTAATAGCTTTACGGAATTTAATAATTTTCCACCTGATAGAGAATGTAAACCATTGTGCGGCATTTAGCGTGTGAACTTTAGCGTCAAACATTTTTCTCTTAATATTTTCTTTTTTCATGAGAATCACTTTATATTATTATAATTGACATTAAGTATTTAAAGGTGTGAAAAACGACATAATTTATACCTTTAAATATGTATGTGTATATTAATTATTATGGTCAATAAAGAACAAATTGGAGTATGCCTTGAAAAAGACATATTAGGAAAAGTTCGATATTTGAAAGAAAATAATGTGATAAAAAGCATGAGTGGGTTCGGAAGAGATGCAATCGAAAAAACATTATTGCCTTACGAAGAAGAATTTAAAAAACGACAAACAAAAATAACAGATTATAAGGGAATCAAGCATGGCTGAAAGGATAATAACTAAAATTGCCAATATATCATCACCGAGTTTTTCTTATATTCAGAAAGAGATTATTAAAGCATTAACAGGAACATCTCTCGGTCATGGAATACCACGATTAAATATTAGAATATTAATAAAAGTAAATCGAGAAATAAAGAGTGGGCATCCCGAAAAACTACCAGCTCGGACAACTGTATATGACAACTTGAAGAAATTAGAGAAACGAGAATATGTGGGAAGAACCGACACGAAAATAGGTCATTCTAGGGGAAGACCGAACGCATATTGGTTCTTGACGAGAAAAGGAAGAATGATTGAAAACATGTAAAAATAGATAAAAACTTAAATAATTTTTAATCGTTTATTTAATTATGAGTAATGAAGAGTCTTTAGGGAAAAGGATTGTAAAAGAAGTCAAGAAGAGTTTTGATGCCATAATGGATTCTGGTAAGGAAGATGATTACCGTAGTAAGCCGATCAGATTGAGCCGTGATGGAAATGATGTCGAAACGAAACCTAAATTTTTTCCAGAGCCGACAGCTTTAACCTCTGTAATTCCACAGTTCCCTACTACTGAAACGCCAAGCACGACAGAAGAAAGAAACATTCTCGAACAGTTAAAAAAATACACCACGCAAGTATTAAAAATTGCCCAATCTGTAATTGGTACATACACCATCATTAATAAAAAAGGTGAGGGAGCTATATCTGAAGTTGTTCTTCTTTCTGATAGTACGCTTCCGACTAATAAAGCGTATAAAGTTCAAATCATAGCTGATGGCAACGAAATATACAATGGTACTTGGACAGAATTTTCTGCTATTTCGGCATACTTAAGCGACATGAGTTGTTTTGACGATGGTACTTATTATGTTCTCGCATTCCAAGATATTTTTTATAAAGAAGATATATTCATTCAAATCCAGCAATCTACTGCTATTTTTAGTATGATATACATGAAAAAAATTGAGAGGGCATGAAAAAATGTTTGAATTATCAATAAGAAATACTCTGCAAAGTATAGACGAATCAATGAAAGAAATCAAGAAATTGTATGTAGATGCCAAGAATAAAATAAAAGCAATACAACAGAGCAAAAAAGAAGAAATAATAGATACAAACGGGATGGTGTTTTTTCCAGACCCCAGTTTAGCTCTTTCAATGGAAGGCGAAGAGATACAGCATTATGCTCGACCACGATATACGACTAAAGTATATCAGCATAAAGAGAAAGAAGTAACTGGCGAATTCATTCTCGTAAACGAACGAGGCGAGGGAGCTGTTTCTGAAATGTATTTATTATCTGATAATACACCAGCAACTAATAAAATATATACCATTGAGATTTTAGCCGATGGATTAGCCGTTTATGATGGCACTTGGACTGAATTCTCGGAACGACACGGATACGAAGAAGATTTGAGCTGTGAAGACGATGACACTTATTATGTGTTGAAATTCAAGTCAATCTTTTATCGGAATTCAATTTACATTCGGATTTTGAACTCTCAAGCGACATTCAAGATTATTCGGATAAAAACGCTTCAAAGAGTTAATCTTAAAAAATCCTAAAATATTCTTTTCTTAATTTCGTGTTCATATTGTTGATGTTGGGATTCAGAAGCAAATAAGAGCAGGTTTTCTATTCTATTATCTTTTCTATCTCCGTTAATATGATGTATTCTTTCTTCGGGTTTTAAATATCGACCTAAATGCTGTTCCATTATTAATCTATGTTCTCTAACATAACCTTGTGTCATTGAAAAAGGATGATTAGGCAAATAAACTAAAATATAATCATCTGAACTGATTACAGAATCTTTTTTATTAGGACATGGTTTTCCTTTCATCGGAGCATTTTCTTTCATAAAAACAGATATTTTTTCTTTAACTCTTTCTGTATATGCTTCTTTTCCGTGCCTTATCGGAATTTTAAACTTATTGAGCCAATTCGTAATGGTTTTTTTATCTACTTGTTGTTCTTTAGCAATTTCTCTTGTAGATTTTTCTAAAGTAATATATTGATTTTTTAGCCATTTTTTATCGTGATATGATTTTTTGTCTATATTCCAACTTGATGATTTACATTTCGGACATTTTTTCGGTATTTTTTTCATTCTCGGATTCCAAAAATGATTACATCGTTTACAATGCAGAGTCGGAAGTTCTATCATAAGTAAATAAAATCACCTAAATATTTAAATTTAACGACAACCAGTAGTTATATAACACATTAAAAAGGTTTTTAAAATGATCGATGAAGATGGAATTAAAATCGGTGAAAACATCCAAATAGGCGATATGTACTTTCAGATCACTTCTAAAGACTTGCTTATTTATAAAAAAGAAGTTACTCTTGCCACAGTTACAGCAACTACTCAAAAATTTGATGACGATTTACAACCTAACCGTGAATTTCTATATCAAATTCTAAGAGTAGCTGTTGATGGTTATCTTACATTCCAACTCCAATTTCCAGAAGGCGTACCCCATTGGTCGCCACACGGCATAACCCAACGATTAGATAATATTTTAGCTTCTTATCCCGCAGGAATTAAAGCTCCAATGTGGATAATGAATCCTTATTACCCAGCTTTTAATGTTTATAATCCAAAAGGATATGCTGTAACTGGAACATTTTGGTTTTTTGGTTGGAAATATACCGTCAAGCAATTGACAGAAAGACCAGCCGTAGTTACTACGGTGACTGACTATGCAAGAGGAGGTGGAGGTGGTTAAAAATGGTAGATATTATTGAAAGCATTGTAGGAGAGCAAAAATTAGTGAAATTTATCAAGATGGCACTTGATAAAAACGGCAAACTAATTTTTGGTAGAGATAAAAACTGGAAAGCTGCTAATAAGGTTAATGGATTTGGCACGGCTGACCCTGCTGGAGCTAATGATATATCTCTGGTTGAGATTGAAGTCGAAGCTGGTGAAATTTTAGAAATATATCATATCACTTGTACTTCCGAAACGGGAGCAAAAGGCATTCAGATTGCCACGACTACGGCTGTTTTTGCTGCTCCTCTTTCTGGTGTTGCTGGATACACTCAATTATGGGCAGCATTAATTACTGGTACACAAGTAATTGCTGACCAAAGCAAAGAACCGTTCTTAATCGTAGATAATTCAGAGGGGAGTGCTTCTGTTTATTTACACCTTGCTGGTATAACTGGCTTTATGGACACGGTTCAAGCTAATGGAGAAGATTTAGCTGGATTTCTATCTGGATATAAATACACGCCTTAATCTAAATTTTTTTATTTTTTTTTCTTTTTTGACTTAACTTTTTATATTTATTTGCTCTATTTTAAATTATGTTCAGTCCTAAAAAAGATAACACCATTGACCAACTTGCCGCATTGTTAAAAACTCAAGAAGAACACATGGATAGAAACAATGGGAATGTCCACGAAGCCGTGTCCAAGTTAGATTTAAAAATGCGAGTGCTTTACGATGATATAGAAAAACAACGAGAGATGTTAATAAAAGGGTTAATGGTAATAAGAGATGCTGAAAAAAAAATAGAAGAATTAAAAAAAAATCAAAAAAGATTAAAATACAGAAAAGACCAGAGTCTTACAGCAGAACAGATGGCTGAAATAGTAGAAAGCATATTAGACGAAAGAGCAACAGAGTTAGAGGGTAAAATCATAAGTTTCTCGGAAGCTGGTGGCATAACAAATCGAAACGAAATAGAAGATATTATTGACGAAAAAATAAGAAATATTAAACTTGATTTTGATGTATATACTACAAAAACAAGAATATTGAATAATCAAACAGTAGATAAATCATATAAGGTTATAGAAACATCTGGTAAGGGAAATATAGAACAAATATTATTAACGGTACAGAATTCAGATTTCGGATTATTTCTCGCAATAGACGGTAATGTTGTATATGACAAGACCTATTCGTATTTTTCTACCAATAGTGATTATCTTCAAAACATCTCTGCATTATACGAAAGTGATACCCAAAGATATTACTTAAGCATACGCAATTTTCATTTCAAGAAAGGGTTTAGAATTGATATAAACACGATCTCTGGTGCTGTATTTGATGAAATCATGGTTAAATACACAATAAGAGATGAGAAACCTGTCTGAAAAACTAAAAAACTTAATGTTAAATGAAAATGTAGATATTAAGGTAATTAAAGCAATAAAAGACCTTTTAGCTTCAATCGAAGCAAACGATACCTTTATTGAACATTCTGATACACCAGATAGTTATTCTGGACAAGCTGGGAAAACTGTTGGAGTGAATGGTTTAGAGGATGGTCTTGAATTTGTTAATAATGTTTCAACTGACGAGAAAGTTGGAGTAAGAGGAACAGATACTACTCCAAGTTATTTGAACGATAAATTACTTCTCGGAAGCAATAAATTATCTAAAAACATAAATAATCCCGCTGGAAACGAGGAATTGGAAATTGATGTCGTTCCAGCAAACATAAACCACAACGATTTAGGTAGTATCGGAGCATCAGATCACCACACGAAAACCACTTCAAGCGAAATTAATCTAGCAGATTTAAACGAAAAAGACCACGCTTCTCTTACAAATGTATTAACATCTCAACACCATGTCAGATATACTGATGCTGAATCGAGAGCAGCTATAAACGATATTTTTGGTTCTGACGGTCATGCTGATGCTGATATTGACATGGATAGCCATCGAATTAGAGATGCGTTAGATCCCCTATTAGACCAAGATTACGCAACCAAGAAATATGTAGATGACGAAGTTAGTGGGATTTTTTACACGGTAGATGATTCTGAATTAAATATTGACATAGATTTTTCTGCTTCTGCTTCGGAAGATGTTACAATTGATATTTCCAATGAAATCCGTAGGGTTTTAAGGGGTCGATTATATATTGATGCCGATCCGGGAGCTGGGTTTGTTGAATGGGCGACAGTATCTTTTTATGCCGAATCAGCAAAACACGGAGAAAATTTGATTTTTCGATTCAGAAAAAAGCTCGTTTATACCGAGTTGGATACTGCAACTACGGGTTCAGATGCAAACATAATTCCAGACGACCATACTGATTTTAGCATACACGAATTAGTAATGTTTTTAGACGATGGAGAATTGGCACGGTTAAAAACCATAGCTAGTACGATGGTTGCCGAAGATAATGTTGATAGTCATGCTGTTAATACTGGTCTTGTCAATGTAGCAGAATTTCATTCAAGAGATTTATTCAATACCGAAGACGGTACAAATGTCTATCTTAGAATTGCTTTTAGTTCAGCACAGACAGTATCATTAAAAATGAAATTATTATTGGCATCGTAAGAGGTGAAAACACAATAGCAGATAGATACTGGGTAGGTGTCGATACAAATTGGCACGATAACAACAATTGGGCTTCTGTAAGTGGGGGAGCTGGTGGTGCTGGTATTCCTACTGCTTCTGACGATGTTTATTTTGACGGCAATGGATATTCTTTTTGTTTTGCTTCTTCCGATGCCGTGAGTAATAATTTTTATTGCACGGCATCAATGACAGAATCAGTTATATTTGGCACGAACATGACCGTGAACGGAGATTTAGCTTGTGATGGAGGGTATTTTGGAGCAGCAGGTGGTCCGAATTATATAGTTGAAATAAAAGGAAATATCTCGTCTTCTGGAAGTGGACAGATAGCAATTGGTACTGGAACTGGAAGAGATCACGAAGTGATTTTGTCTGGTACGAGTAAAACTTATGTGTGGAATAGCACGGCTTCGGCAACATTTCAGCATTTAACGATAAGCGGAGATTATACTTTTAGCGGAACTAAACTTTCTATTGCTACTGTATATCAAGAATTTAGCGTTACTGGAACTTTTACAATTAATAAAGCTGCTGTGACTGTAACTAGAATTGATTTGACTGGAACTTGGGGTACTTTTACTGGAACTATTGACGGTACTGGAAGAATTTTTTATTATTACGACAAGAACAGTAGTGTTCCAACAACTGGAACAATTGGCTGTTCTTTTTTCAGGATTTACATTGAAGAAGACGGAGCAATAAGCATTAACGATGACCAAGAAGTTGATGGCTGGACTAATGTAAATCAAGATTGGACTCATCACGGCACATCTCCGTATTTAGATGATGACGATGGAGATGTGAATTACATTTCAATTCCTGCTGATGACCCAAGTGTTGGATTATATGACGAATATTACGATTTTGAAGACATGGATGGTTCTTATCTTTCAATAACTCCGACAAAGGTAAGAATTCACGCAAAAATCAAGCTAATAGCTGGAACTGGCGGAACGGCAACTTTAATAGCTTTAAAAGGGTATTTATGGGATGGTTCTATTTGGCAAGATGGCGGAACTGCTTTTACAAATTCTACTACTTACGCTGATTTGACTTTCTCGACAGATTTATCGGGAGTCATTGACAATCTTACCAAATTAAACCAAATGAGATTGAAACTTGAAGTGAATTTAGTAATAGGTGGCGGAGCTGATAAAGGCGATATTGCCGTTACATACGCTTATGTAGAAATAGAAGGTTCTGGATACGAAGAAGCAAGAGTGTTTTTGAATCCGAGAAAATACGAGAATGGATGTAAGTTTGAAATTGAGTATAGCATTGCCGACCAAGTATTACAGTTAGAAAACGGTGGATTACACGAATTTAACGGTGGAGTGGAATTTCCAAGCGATAACATCGAAGATGCTGAATTCGATTGCGAAACCGAAAATGTTCAAATGTGGGTTAGAATAAATTTCAATGTGCATACTAACGCTTTTTCTAACGATACCATTACCATCAAGGTAGGAAATAATTATCATGTAATTAGAGGTTCTTGGGATTTTTATTTTGCGTATGCAGGAATAGGCGGACAGCTAGATTGCCAACCAGACGAGGGATGTTTGATACTTGCTCCATTAGGAAGAGAAATAATCATAATACCACCACCATGAGGTAAAAAAATATGGGAATAGTACCATTATTTAATGTACAATATAGGATGCAGAGGATTTATAGCGGTGGTGGGGGAGGGTATGACGATCCGCAATATAATAAAATCTATCTATTTTCATTACCTTTTCGCGCTGGGAACTCTCAATTTGTGGAAGGATTTACTTGTAAAAAATTCGTAATAGAAGGTAGAGGAGCAACACATAGTTTCAGAAAGCAAACATTAACTCCCCAATTATTATACGATATTGATAAATTTATAGGTATTGGAGATGAATATGTCAAACCACAATTAAGAGGTGTTTTAAGTCTTACACCAGCTCCTTTTGGTTTAAAAGTTAATGATGAAGCCATTGTATTTGGAATTAAATTTCAATATTGTGATGCTTCTCACGGAATTGAAATAGAAGTATGGAATGGACAAGATTTAGGAAATAATACAAATCTAAAATTTTACGACCGAAGCGTTAATGCAACTGACCAGAGAAATGTCATTGATGTAGATAACATTGTTTCTACCGAGCCACCACCAGCTCATATAATAGAACCTATTTATCACGATGTGGAAGCAAAAAGAGTTTAATTTTTGAAGTTCCTTTAAATATTATCATACAATATTTTAAGTATGACAGATATAGATTTAGAAAGAGAAATTTCTCTATTAGAACAACAACGAGTACGGCTAATTGAAATACGGAATACCACGCAAGAACAGTTAAATCAGATATTTAGAAACATAGAAAGAGTAGAAGGCACGATTGGTTTTTTAAGGAATAAACTCAATCAAGAAATAACCAAAAAAAAACAGCAAGAAAAAGAAATGCCTCCAATGAGAAAAACAATAGGAAAGAAAAGCATAGAAAAAAGAAGAAAAGAAATCATGGCTGAATTACCGAAAGAAGCTAAAGAAGAAATAGAAAAAGCAATAAAAGAAGCTGATAATCTAAAAAAGAAGATCGAACCAAAGTTAAATTAACTTAATTTAACTTAAATTAACTTTTTTTGTTTTACCTTTTTATATTAACTATCAATATTTAAAATATGAAAGTTATATTTACAATTGATATAAAAGAAAGCGAAAAAGACGAGATTAGTCTTGTCATTTCAAAACCCGAAGACGAGGAATTACAAAAGTTATTAGAATGGATAAACGAACTCATAAAAATCGACATCACGGAAAAAGATGGAAATTGGATTTTACAAGGCGATGATTTCAAGCAAATTGCCATAGTTCTTTCGATTTTAACGGCAATCAATCAAGAAATTATAAACATGTATTGTTTTAACGAATATGGATTAGACATGATTACTGAATCTTTAGAAACTCTATTTGACGCTAAAAATCAACCAATAAAGCGACCATCAAAATCCAAAAAAACTAATGGACATAAAATCCAAATGCCATCAATATTTGACCAAGAAGAAATAAAAGAACTTAAAAAAGAAGAGAAAAAAACCTAATTTTTTTATATTTATTAATCCCTTTATTTTATTAATGGCAAAATTAGATTCAATTGGGAATCATTGGATTGTAATCATCGAAGAAAATATTGACCTACCGTATGAAAAAACTACTTATAAAAAAGGGAAAAATAATTCGGACATCCTTTTTAGTTGGGGAGCGTCTGGATTGGGAAAATACAAGCTCATACAAGTTCAATATTCAAAATCAGCTTATTCTCATAAAGATATGAAAAGAATCTTGAAGAAATACGATAATTGCCCGTTATGTAAAATAGGGACTAAGAACTTAAAATTTATAAATAGAGAAAACAATTATAAAAGTATGGCACTTAAAAATAAGAGTCTATCTATTGTAAACCTTTTTGGTAAAATTCCGAAGCTAGGAACAGTTATAACTGATAATCGTAGTACATCAGAAGAGATTATCATGCAGTCTTTAGCCAATATTTCACGATTTCCAATGGATATGGGTTTAAAGACACTATGGAAAAAACTATTGTCGTTAGGCATAGGTGCTGGTGGTGTGGCTGCCGTAAACAAGTTCATGAAATCGCCTAATATGAAAAGCGAATGGATAACCTTTTTTGCCAATTATATTGCCAATGTTTTTGACCCAACGCCAGAGCAATTGAATGAAATGGCTCAAGATATAAACATTCTCAAGGGAGCAATCAAAAACAGGAGTTTTTATGGTGTTGCCGATTCAATGTTTAAAGATCCAGCAGCAGTAAAACAATCAATGGAAAACATTGGAAATGCTGTCGGAGCAACTAGACTCGGTTATAAACTTGGAAATATTTTCGGTAATGCGTCTTACATGGTACAATCACTTGCTAACAAAAAAAGAGTTAGAGTAAGCGAAGGAACTGGTCCAGCAGGTGGTCGTGGGTCTTTAGCTTTAAAACGAGGGTTTCATGCCGTCGCACAAACAGCAGACGATTTTGGCTACCAAGATACAAGCAAGAGATTCAAGGATGTAAGCAAATTCGGAAAAGGTTTTCAAGCCAAGAATAGATTTCGCAAATCGGGAGTTAATCAAGGCTAGTCCTTATTAGCAGCATAAGTAATGAATCTTTTTTTTTCTTCCTCTAGTTCGTTTTTTGAGAGGATAACGATGCTTTCGTAATTATTTAAAGTCCTGAGTTCAAAAATTACACTATCCCCAGCTTCAATTTTTAAATGTTTTCTTACCTTTTTTGGAATAGTAATTTTTCCTTTTTGATATATTGGAGCATTACCTAATATTTTCATGGCGGGATTTTTCCTTTTAATTCTCTTTTAAGAAATAAGATAAAGTTATTTGCTTGATTCTTTCTTCCAATTAAATAATTCACGGCATTTTTAATTTTATTAGCTTGAATAGCAAATCCAGTTTGAATATAAGTTTGGTATTGAAAATTGGCTTTTTGAATATATTTAGTCAAGTTATCGACATCAACCAAGAAATAATTTATCATTTCTTTTATCATGGCATCTTTTATCGTATCAAATGGCAATATACATTAAACCTTTTTATTTTTTCTTCTTGTAGCGAATCGTGATATTCAATATGTTCTTTATTGTTTTTAAATATTTTTAGATTTTCTATTCGATTATCTGTTTTAATTCCGTTTCTATGATGTACTACTTCTTCGGGTTTGAGATAACGACCTAAGAATTGTTCCATTACAAGTCTATGTTCAAGCATTTGACCATTTTTATAAGCAAATAAATGGTTTTTAGGAGCTTTCGTAAAACGATATATAAATATCACCTTTATCTACAAATATAGATACTTTTTCATCATATTTAAATATGTTGTAAATCGTATTTTAAATAATAAATCTATCAAAAATAAAACAAACCTTATTAAAAATTAAAAAAGAAGTGATTCAGAAATGTTAGGATATTTTTTAACCAAAGATCCAGAAATTTACGACACGATCATGGCTATTATTGATGAATATCGTGTCGTAGTTAGTGGTTATAACAAATCCGTGCCTTTAGAAGACATTGCAGCTCGTTTGATTCGACCAAACGATCAAGTTATTGGTGGAACGGCAGAAACTTATTCTGCTGAATACACTAACGCAACTGACGAGTATCTTTTAGCTCAATCAGCAGCTCAGAGAGTACCTATCGGACAAGGCGTTATCAGCTTAGGTTGGTACACCGAACTTGATTTAGGAGCAAACGGCATTCTTGAAATTGACCTAGAAGGAATAAAGCGTCAAGAAATCATGGCTCGATTCTGTTATAATTGCGACCAGCACTTATACATTGAACCACAGCAAGTAGTTTTCGCCAAAGAAAACGACAAGATTGCTTGGATAGTGTATAATGCTTCTGGTATTGACTTGACTGGTGTTGTTTATCCATTTGCGTTCTTGATTGGTCCTAGAAAACAACTTCTGGTTTAAGGGGTGATATTAAATGGCAGATCCAATAACTACCCCGAAAAGTCCAAGTGGAAAAGATTTTGCAAGAGCTATTACCGTAGCTGTTGCTCACACTTCGACCGGTGCTGCTGGTGTCGAAACCCTTACTCTTAATAGCCAGTATCCCGCAATAGACCGAAGTTTACAATCTCCAATTCTCAGCATAGTTCTCATTGAATCTGAAACCCCAGCCAACGATTTATCGTTTGTTTTTCTCCCATCTGGTCAAATGTCTCCCGGAGTTGCCCCCGACGGAGCAGGAGAATTCGTGATAACTGGTGATAGGACAATCAATATTTATCAAACGGCTGATTTAAACGGTATTGCGTTAATTTCCTATATACCTAGAGGAACTGGACAAAAACATTAAACCAAACCTTAAATTTTTATATTTTTTTTTCTTATTCTTTATCATGGAAGATTTATGTAACGAATGCCCAATAAAAGGATTGTGTTGTTTTCATTCTTATTATATTGAAGAATTAAATTTGAATTTAATCCTTACAAATCATCATTGTCAATATTTAGATACTGAAACCATGTCGTGTACGATATACGAAAATAGGTTTGAAATAAATAAGAATTGTAAAAACATTGAAGACGCAAAAAAAGAAGGAGCATTACCAATAGGTTGTCTTTATCTCGAAGTAGGCGAAATATACGACAGACCATTAAAGATATTACCACCAGATAATTTACCAACTGATTTTCAAGAATTTTATGATACGATAAATAATCAAGAAAATATTTATACTTAGACAAGGTATTTTAAAATATAGATGTCGTCAAAAGGAATAGGAAGTATTAACGATATAAAAGACCTTTTAGGAGCTAAAGAATTAAAATATCCGACTATACTCATAGAAGCGTTAAAAGACATTCAAGGGTCTGTTTCTAACTTGCTTAAATATCAAGGAACTCACGATGCCCAGTATGGTACAGACCCATCAAACAATCCAGACACGGGCGATTACTGGGTCATATCGGGAGGTGGTAATATTGATGGTACTGATTATTATATTAACGATTGGATAGTGTGGAACGGCACGGCTTGGGAGCGAGTAAATCAACAAGGTGCTCCGGGCGGAGCAATAAGCGATGACCCTTACGATGGTACTTGGAGCGGAAAAACGGAAGAACCCGCAACGAAAAACGCTTTGTACGATAAAATTGAAACTTTATCACTAATCACGATCTCAGATGCAGTTTACGGAGCTGGATGGAATGGAGTCATAGACGAAGCTCCGAGTAGAAATGCCGTGTACGATAAACTGTATAACCATATTAGCGTTGCTCCAAACGATCACCATGTCAAATATACCGATTCAGCAGCAAAAACAGATTGCGTACTTGATCAATCTTTTCAAGTCGGTTGGGATGGTACAATTACACACGCCCCATCGTGTAGAAGCGTTTACAATAAAATGGAATCCATGAATTTTCCAGCAAACCCAGTTTCTGATTCAGCATATTCTTCGAGCTGGAACGGAAATACCGATGCAGCAAGTAAAAACGCTTTATATGACGAGATGGATAAATTTCATTACGATTTCGGAAGCTCTACTTCTGCTACTTATGATTTTTCCACAGAACCAAGTGGAACTCCTTATACTTATGAACCTTATGAAAATTTACAATGTGGATTTCAAAACCTAGCTACTACGGTTACATATTACAATTTACATCATTGGGATACATTATTAGGTGAATCCAATGTAATAGCTATTAAAGGTGAAAATCCTGATGCGTGGAATTGGAGACATATTGCGAAAAATAACTATACTGTTTCTTTTGGCACGGTAGAATTCAAATTAGCCGTTCAAGATATAACTAAGGGAAGCCAATTTAGAACTTTGGATGTTTATGGAGATGAAAGCATAAGAGTGGGAATTAGAAATGGGCGTTTTTATGCTTATAATGGAGCATCAATAACTTATGTGGGAAAACCACCAACAGCAAACACTTGGTATCGTATAAGAATAGATATAGAAAATACTAGTGGTGGTTATATGGGGTTAAGCCAATATACTTATGCTTTATGGGTCGATGGTATTAAACTCGGAGTATTTGCTATGGAACATAACGGTACTGTATGGTGGAAATGGGGTCAATTTCCAGCTCAGAGTAGTGTTTATTCTTATTATGCTGATATAGGATTTACCACATTAGATTATCATGTTGGAGAAAATCAAGAAACTGGACAACAAGTTTTCTGTGATAACATAAATCCGAAAAACAACAACTATGTAAAAATCGGAGATGTCGTGTTTGTAAATTCAGGAGCTTCGCAATCAGATTTAGTTAATGCCATTGCCGAATTAACAAATGGTGGGCGTGTTGTTCTCCCATCATCCACGATTTCTCTTTCAAGTGCCATAGCGTTTAATACTGGGAAATCTTACATACTCGAAGGTCAAGGAACGAGTTCAATCTTACAAGTAAGTGGAGATTATAGTTTCATCAACATTACCGACGCAAGTTCTGTCGTGATAGAAAATGTAACATTTGATTCTACTAACTGGACAGGACATATTTATGGAGTGATATGCAACGATACCAACAACAATCCAGTCTGGATACGAAATTGTGTTTTCATGCGTACTGCGGGAACTTGGCTCGGACAACCAGTTGTCGTGCAACAAAACAATGTGTTTATTGTTAATAATTTCTTTTCAGATGGCTACGAATGTATTAAAATTCCCGATTCAGATGTTGTATCTGATCTCATAGTTGATGGAAATGTGTTCAAAGAAAGCAGGACAAGTGCGTTATGGTGTGGTTTGAGAAAAATAACTGGGGGAAGCTTGACGAGAGCAATCGTATCGAATAATTCTTCGAACCATGTTTCCAGCCGTGCTACATACGAGTTTAATTACATCTACGCAAGTGTTTTCAGGGGAAATACTCGGAAATCAGAAACATGGGGCAACGATGATGCTCTCATAGGCATAAGTAATAGTCAATACAACGCAATAAGCGGAAATCAAGCTCAATTAATAGGCGTGGGAGTCAATTTATATGTGGAATCTCATTATAATGCTATAACAGGAAACCAATTTGAAGATGGAGACGAAAACACGATATATTGGTGTGCTGGAATCGTTATCGGAAGGTATTGGAGTGCCGCTAATTGCGACGACAATCTCGTTTATGGAAATACTTGCCATAATTTCTGGAACTTCGGTACTGGTAATGCTTGGGGCATTGCAGTAGGTCGTGCCGATTGTAATAATAATACCATAGTTGGAAATTCTTGCAGGGGAAACGAAACCAATTATAGTAATGCTGGTACTGCCACATACGCAGCAGATAATAACACGGCATAGGTGATAAAAAAATGAGTGGAGTATATGGACAATATTCAGAATTGATAAATCTCTTGGATGTAAAAGGCACGAAATATTTACCAGTAATTGTTGATGCCATGACAAGAATTACGGATTCTCAATTAACGCTTCTCAAGAGAATTGGCGAACACGACGCTTCGGGTGGAAGCATACCATCAGATTCTCCAAATACTGGAGATTATTGGGTAATAACCGTTGCTGGAACGATTCTAACAGTAGATTATTACGAAAACGATTGGATAGTGTGGAATGGTACTGGATGGGAGAGAACCAACAATCAAGGAGCAGCTGGTTCTGCCCCAGTAAGTGACGATCCTTACGATGCTTCTTGGAACGGAAATACTGATGCAGCAAGTAAAAACGCTTTATACAACGCCATTGAAAGCATAGACATTCAAGTAAAAGACGATGCTTATGGCGTGGGATGGAACGGAGATACAGTACATACGATGAGTAAAAACGCTTTATTTGATTCAATAGCTACTCATATAGCTACTGGTGATTATCATCATACGCCTTACATTTCTACTGATGCCAGAGCAGCTGTATTGAGCGATGTTGCTTACGGTGTATCTTGGAACGGAGTAAACGATGTTGCTCCTACTCAAAACGCCATGTACGATAAGTTTATAGAATTAGAAAGTTATGATTGGGCGTTAGAAGATGCAGTATATAGTTCCGCTTGGAATGGAGATACTGACGGAGCAACGAAAAACGCTTTGTACGATGAAATGAATAAATACCACGAAGATTTTGATGTACCAATTGGTACTTATGTTGGAACTTACACTTTTACATCTGATTCTGACGATTCTCAACCTGCTGGGTTTACAATTAACAACGATCCTGCTTCTGGTACTGCAAGGGTCGTATCTGATTATTTAGGACATTCTAAAGTATTTAAAATGACTAATACTGTTGTAGGAACAACCGTTTATGCTTGGCAAATTTTCTCTGGTCAAGATTATGGAAGCATTGAATTCTGGTGGGCTGTTGATGACGCTTCTTTAGCCAACGAGTTCTATCTTCAAAATAGTAGTTATAGTGATTTAGCAAGACTTTTTATCAATTTAGATACATTTAGGTATGGTTCAGCAGCAGGAACTATTATAACAAATGCTCAAGATAAAAAATGGTATTATATTGCCATAGATTTTGAAGATACGGCAGGGGGATACGATCCGAGAGGAGATGGAGCGTTGGCAATCAACACTTGGCGTGTATATATAGATGGGGTTCAATACGGAGATTATGCTTTCATGACGACTGGGAATGTCGCTGCTATAATGATATGTCAAAGCACGGCTCAAACAGGAGCTATTGGTTATTACGATGCCATAAGTTATTCTCGGGATGGTAGTTATTCTCTCGGAGATAATTTAGAACAATCGGCATACGGCAAACAAATTTATTGTGATGTCATTGATGTACCAACCGATAACATATTATATTTTAATCAAGATACGATAGTTTTGAAAAACGGAGCGACAGTTTCAGACTTACAAGATGCCATAGACGATTTAACAAACGGAGGCACGATTTATCTCCCAGCAGATACAATGACCGTATCCACAACCGTAGATATAGACACGGGAAAATCGTATGTAATAAAGGGGGTAGGAGCAGAAACAGTTTTAGCTCCCGATGGTAATCGTGATGTGTTTAACATTACTAGTGCCAGTTCCGTTAGAATTGAAAATATGGCTTTTGATTTATCGGGATATTCCAGCGAAGCATATTACGCAATAAAAATAAATGGAGTGGATAACCCGGTTGTTGTAAATAGTTGCATATTTTATGGTGATAGTACTAATGGAAGAGTAATATATATAAATAGTGATTATACTACAATTGAATATTGTCATGCTTATTCTTTAGGGAATATCTATATTTATATAACTGGTTGTAATTATGTAGATATACACCATAATTATCTTGCTAATTGCGAAGATTATACCGTACAATTAAACAATTGTAATTATTGTAAGGTCAATTATAATATAATAAATGACGCTGATTTTGGAATTTTGTTTTTTAGTGATGTTGATTATTCAGAAATCTCTGGAAATTCAATATATTCAGCCGATTATTATGCAATATATCTTGATAATAGTGAACATAATATTATTGAAGCAAATACAATATACCAAGCACAACAATCTGGAATTTTCCTTTCTGATAGTCATTTCAATGCTATAAGTGGAAATGTAGTATATGATACTACCTTTTCTGGTGGAGGTACAATTGCCGCAATCATGTTATATGATAATAGTGATTACAATGCTTTATGTGGAAATCTTTGTCAATCGTGGAATAACGCTGGAGCTGGTAATGGGTATGGAATATTAATTCAAGACGCAAGTTCAGCTAATAATATTGTACATGGAAATCATTTACGGGGTAATGATATAAATCTTCTTAATAATGGTACTAACACGACCGTAGCATCTAATAATACAGCATAAATTTTTTTAACTTAACTTTTTATATTCTTTTGTTCTATTTTTAATTAATGTCTGAAAGTAGAATGTACGGACAATATACTGAATTAATAAATCTCATAGATGTAAAAGGATTCAATTATCCAACCATAATACTTGATAAATTATCAGAAATCAGAGCTGAAACAATAAGTCTTCTCGCACGGCAAGGAACACACGATGCTTCCACAGGTGAATACCCCAGCAATGAACCCAATACAGGAGATTATTGGGTTATTACGGTACAAGGCATAATTGATTTAACAATTTATTATATTAACGATTGGATAGTGTGGAACGGCACTGGATGGGATCGGATGAACAATCAAGGTTCACCGGGAAGTGCTGCAATTAGCGATGTTGCCTATGGAATTAGTTGGAACGGCAATACTGACGGAGCGACAAAAAATGCCATATACGACAAGTTGCAAGAATTTTGGGGTCAAGTAAGCGATGACGCATATCCTACTGGTTGGAACGGAGATACTACAAATGCTCCAAGTAGAAACGCTGTTTACGACCCCTTACAGGCACATTACAATGATCCCGACCCTGCTGTTCATCATTCTCGTTATACCGATGCCGAAGCAAAAACCGCTTGTGTTACAAACATAGCATATTCTGGAGTTTGGAATGTAACTCTCGATCTTGCTCCGTCTAAAAACGCTGTTTACGACAAGGTCAATGGTCTTTCTCTTGGCTCTCCCATATCTGATGATGTTTATGGAATAGATTGGAATGGGAACACTTTGTGTGCTGCGAGTAAAAATGCTTTATACGATGAAATGAACAAATTTCATAACGATGTTTCTGATCAAGAATTTCTTTGCGACAAAATTTCGTCTTTTAGCGAACATGGTTTCTTTAAAGTAGTAAACAATACCGTGTATTTATTTTCAGCAATAGGTAGTGATTTACAAAAAGCAATTGATTATTTAGGAAATAAAGGCGGAACGATAGTGCTTCCTGCCGAAACCATCTTGCTTTCAGCAACGATAAACTTAGATGGTAATGGTTCTTATGTCATTCGAGGCAAAGGAAATAACACCATCATAGATATTGGAGCAAACAGGACCGCTTTTAGTATAACAAACGCCAAATCGTGTAAATTAGAGAATTTTGCCATTGACATGATTGATGCTACCGACCAAAGTGCTTATGGTATTGAAATAACCGAAGCCAATGACAATCCAATATGGATAGAGAATATAACCATATATGGCGATGGAACTAACGGTAGGGGAATAACCATAAATAGCGACAAGGTTTCGGTAAGAAATTGTTATATTTATGATTTAGGCGGATATTATATAGTTATCAATGGCAACGACCAATCTTCGGTTCTCGATAATATATTAATAGATTGTACTAACGAGGCAATATACATCGGCAATGGAAGTACGAGATGCGTCGTGAATGGAAATATCATTATAAGTCCTGCTAATTACGGTATAAGATTTTACGGATATAGCGGAACTGATGTGTCGTATTCTACTTGTAATGATAATATCATTTATGATCCAGTAAAATACGGTATTGTACTAGGAGAAGCGGTACGAACTACCGTAAGTGGAAATATTATCATTGGAAACGCTACTCAAACTGATGAACTATACGGAATATATATTGATGCTGCTGATTATAATACCGTATCTGGTAATCTTATTTATAATTTAACCCAAAATAGTACTGATACTGGAGCTGGAATCGTTTTAGTTAATGGTAGCGATAATTGTAATGTAAATGGAAATAATGTTGTTAATGGGACAAACTCAGGAGTTGGAGTACATTATGGACTTTTGATAGGTGCAGGATGTACTGAAACCACGATGACTGGTAATATGTCCTTGCTAAACGAAACTCAACTTTTAGATAATGGAACTAATAGCTATGTAGCAAATAACAAGACAGCTTAGGAGGTGAAAACATGGTAATAGTTCAAGGCACGGAATATAAAGGAGATGGAAAGATTTACAATGTCCAAACCGAATACGATGACAATAGTGGAGCTTTCATTCGAGAAGTGAGCCGAAATGAGATTGGAGACCAAGTGAATGCCGAAGAAATGAGGCAAAAAATAATTTCTCTAGAAGCAGATGTAAACGATTTGCGAGAAAGAGTAGTCAATCTCGAAAAAGGTTAAAACTAAAATTATTTATTTCTCTTTTCCTATTTTTTATACATGTTAAATAATTTTAAAAAAAGAACGATAAAATTTTCGGGAGTAGCTTCGCTCGTTATTTCTATCGGCATATTTGTTTATTACTACCAAGAGTTTTTTCCAAGCACATTTTTTATCATTCGTGTAGCAGGTTTTACTTCGCTTTATCTCATATTAGCGTTAGCTTCGCAAGACCCAAGTCCCTTAGAAGACATTCTCGTTCAAGTGTGGACAATTAATAGAAAAGATAAAATAAAAGCAGAGGTCAAGTTAGAAATGATTCTTTCGTTTCTCGAAAGGGCAATAACAAAATGGTATGGATTATTTCGGAGATTTCAAGAAATTGTTAATGACGACTATCAATATAGTGGAAAATTGAAAAGATTGAAAGAAAACGGAAAAAAAGTCACTCAAGGAGAAATTAACATAGAACAGATGTCGTGGATTTTTTCGTATCTCTGTTATTCAATCGTGATTTCGGCAAACTTGATTAACATTTCAGCTCCCATAGATTTTCTCATTAACATTGGATTTTTCATAATGATTCTTTTTGCTAGTGGCGGGATAAAAGGAATTGGCACGGCATTGGTCGAGATATTTGAAACAATCAAGCCAGAAAAAGGGAGAAAAATCGAAATACAATTACATTCTCTAGAAAAATTGATTGTTCAGGGAAGCCATTCGTATTATTTTTTTGACATAGAAAGAGAAGAAAGGATGATGAAAAAACAAATGTTAGGGGAATGCTCTGAGGCGTGATTTTACCTTATCAAACTCTTAAATAAAAAAATTTTTTTTCTTTCTTTCTTTCCTTATTCCGACAGAATCGTATTTGAACACGCTTATAAAAAAAATCTATTGAATGAATGCCTGTATGAATAATTGAATGAATAAATCAGAAATTATTAACTGCATGTCAATTTAATTAATAAATAAGCTAATTTTATATAAAATAAGCATAGAATCATTGAATTTATGATTGAATGATTCTATGATTGAAAAAAATAAAGCGTCAATAGAATAAAGGTATCTTATGGTTAAAATTGATTGATTCCTTATGTAGAATCCAATGATTTAGAGATACTTTAATTTCTATTGATATACAGTAATCAAGTGAAAATTATGGAGAACAATATTAGATGTGTATTTTATTCTATTTGTGGTTTACCTAAACATAATGAATGTTTAAAGAATGAAATAGCCCAATTGACTTGTTTTGAGTATTCAAATCTCAAAAAAAAGATAAATGAGAAAAATTCTTTAATTCTTTAGTTCTTAGCTTTATTTTTATCTAATTTTTTAGTGTGATTTAAAGCATAAGAAATGAAGAGAATAAGCATTAATTATGCTTTAAAACACATTAAAAAAGCCGAATTTTAAACGATTTTTTTTCTTGTGTTAAAACCCATATTTATACATAAAAAACAAATAAAATAAAAATTGGTGATATAAAAACTATGAGTAAAACCGATTATTCCTTAAGAAATAGACATTTTACTAATTATGATGAATGTTATAATTTCTTGAAGAATAGAAGTAAAAATACATACAGAATGTGTGGTATAGAACAACTAGGATTCAATCGACTAGGTGACATCGAAATGACTTTAAGAGTTCAAGATTCAGACGAATTCACTTATGCTATTCATTCAAATGAATACTCAAAAACCTTTTTTATTCCTAAATATGTTTGGTCACACATAGCAAATTTCTTAGGATTACCGACAAACATATTTGATTATTATAAATTGCTTAAAGAAAGGTTTAAAGTAAGTGAATTGGACATTGCTATGAGTTATGAATCAGAAATTCTTGAAATGCTATTCAATGAAAGAAATGAAAGAAAGAAACTCAATAAACGATTAAAAGACATGTTTATAGCAGTTTTTGATGATGGATTTGGAGAATTTCCTAGAGTTGTTAAATCAAGTGTGTATAGACCGTATGAAGACTTTAAAGCATTAGAAGACACTTGTAATAATCTTAGAAAGGTTAATGCTAGAAATGGTACGGCTTTTGAGTTTCAAGAATCTTATCTTAGTCCGTATAGAAGTTCATTTAACTTCATTGATAAGAATCAAAAACTTGAATTAACTCACAAAGGCGATCAAATCAATGCTGGGTTCAATTTAACCAATTCTGAAACTAAGAATAGCTCTTATCGGTTTCAAGTCTTAATCATGCGAATGATATGTGCGAATGGTTTAATTTCTACTTTTCCAGATACTGAACTAACTGTTATGCATGCGGGTGATGATTTTTCCATTAGATGTCAAAAAGCATTTATTAAATGCTTAAACTTATCTAATGAATTTGCTAAAAAATTCTATGAACTTGATAAACACACTAAAGTAATAAGTAATCAATGGAACGATATTTTAGACATTCCTAGTGAATATTTATCTTTAAGCAATGTAGAAAAACAAGAACTTATCGAAATAGCAAATAAAGAGAACTATGATTTAAATCCTTATGGATTAGTACAAGCATTAACTTATAAGTCTAATCATGGTGCTAATGATGATAAGACATTCGATAAATACAATAATAAGGCATTGAAAATTCTTAAAAACGCAAAAGACATTGCAGAATGGATTCCTAAAAGACTTCAAGAAAATAAAACTACGGAAAATAACCAAAACATTTTAGATGTAAACGATTTTGAATTTAATCAGTAATACATATCAATAGAAAAACCAAATCTCTTTTTTTTTTTTTTCTTTTCTCTTTTTTTTAAAAAAAAAATTTATTTATCGGTTTATACAGATTTATATAGACCTATACAGACCGAATAATGAAATTAATAGCATGATTTAAATATATAAGTAATAAAATAATCATAATTACAAGATAAATTTTTGTTAAAAATAGTCAAGACCAAGTAATGTTACTTGGGATCGACCGGTTTTAACAAATTTCTTAAAATGGTATTACAAGCCGTAAAAATTGAATACAATGGTGATTTGAAAAAATGGTAATTAAAATAAGTAAAGGTTATGGAAAAATGGATCACATCAATTCTATAAACACTAATCCATTAACCAATGATTTTTGTATGAAAATGAGTTTAAATAGTCATTCTGTTTGTTCTAAATGTTATTCTCTTAGGAGTTGTAAGCGGTGGAAATCAATGCAGATTCCATTAGATAAAAATGGAATAGAATTAAGTGAATGTATTCTCCCAATGTCTGATTTACCTTACATAAATGCTTTAATTTTTCGATTTAGTTCACATGGAGAATTGATAAATTATAGACATTTAATAAATCTCTTAAAGATTTGTCGGAAAAACCCTAAAGTAGTATTTGCTTTATGGAGTAAACGATTAGATTTAATTAAAAGAATGGTAAACAAACCTAAGAATCTAATAATCGTTTATTCTAGTCCTATAATCAATAAAGTTAGTGAAAATATCTTAAACGATAACAAGAATATAGATAAGGTATTTACGGTCTTTAGTAAGGATTACGCAAAAAAGCATTCCATAACCATAAACTGCGAAAAGAAATGCTTTAAGTGTCAAAAGTGTTATAATTTAAACGATAAGACCGAATATATAGCCGAAATAATCAAATAATTTTTTTTTTAATTTTTTTTTGTGATGAAAAATGACATACGAAAACGGATATAGAAGTGAGCATTCATTAGAATTACGAGATTATTTCCCAATATCAAATCGGGGAGTAGATTATTATAATCCAAATAACATTAGCATAGAATTTAAAGAATGTTTTTCTGAAAAGAAAGAAGCTCAATGGTTTAAAGTAAGAAAAAGACAATTAGAAGAATCTAAATATGTTGTTTTTTGCTTGTTAAACGAAGAATTCTACATTCTCAGGAGTTCTCATTTGCTTAAAAAATACAGTTTCAACACATACGGAAAAAGAGTTAATTTAAGAATAGATACCATTAGAAAGAATAGCATATTTGAAACTAACGATTATATAGAACTAAAAGAAGTAATTGATAAATTGAGATAATAAATATGGATTGTAAAGAACACGATTTTAAAACCGAATCGGGCTATTCTGTGTGCCGTAATTGTGGCTTTAGTAAAAGAGCAATCCATTATAACAACAAAAATCAAGAGATTATTTCGAAATTAAGTGAAAATGAATTAGAAATATTAAAAATGTTAAAAAAAGCAAGTTATATGAAATTTCCTAAAAATTCTCAATTTTATAGAATGCTAAAAATAAATTATCATGCGGAGTTAAACGACAAACCATTAACTCCGTTCCAATATTTAAGGTTACAACTCATATTAGGAAGACTTAACATCAATCCAAATCTAAAGAAAAACATTACAAGAGAAATAGAATCGAAAAAACCAAAACACATAACGGAAATCTACAATCTCTTGTACACGATTACGAGTAAACAAGATTTACCTATAACTTATACCGAATTGAAAGAAGTTATTGATTCTTTTACCGATAAAAAAACCTTTTTTAAACCGTTACAAATGGAAAATTTAAAACAGTTAAGTGTAAGGAAATACTATTGGTATATCTCAAAAACCATCGAAGAGAAATGCGATTATATGACAAAACAGGAGAAAATGAAGTTTTATCGCATAGTGAAAAACTATTACGATTTGATTAGGTTTAAGTTATCCTATGGTTGTAATCCAACAATTTTAATCAATTTCTTGTTATATAAATCGGTAAATCAGTTATTAGATAAGAGAAAATTGAAAAATCGACTAAAAGTCAATTCCGTAAAAGATTTAATGACAAAAGCCGTTTTTAATAATCCACAGATTAACAAGAAAAAAACTTCAAACAGCATATTTTTGCAGATAAAAAACGAGAAATTGGATAAAGATTTTGAATATAAAATAAGATTCTTTAAAGAAAATTAAAAGGTGATGAAAAATTAATATCTTTATATACTTTTTTTTATATATTAAATTAAGTTAAATTAAATTAATTTAATAAAAAAAATTTGTGAAGAAAATGAATGAAATTTGGAAAATTAAAAATAATGACGATGTGTTAAATGCCATATTTTTTGATTGGAAAACCCAAGCCGATATTGCTAGGGAAATCGGAAAAACTCCTGCTTTAATCTCTACATACGCAAAAAAATTCAAATTATTGGTTTATGAACCAAGAATCGAAAACGAGAGATTGTCTTGTTATAGTTGTGGTTCGCAAAATAATCTCGTATTTAAATCGGATAAAAAAACGGGGAAATTTCTTGCTCTCGTATGTAGAAAATGTATATTATCAGATAATATACCATCAATAGAAGATAACAACACAAATAACGAAATTGTAGAGAATTTATACAAAGAAATGAGCAATATCTCGGAATGCTACAAAATGTATAACGAGTTTTTTAAAGCAATAGCAAACCATTATGAAAATAAAAACGCTATGTCCGTAAAAGAGTTTATTGCTTTTATGGATACGGAAATAAAAGATTTAGATAAAATAGAACAAACAAACAAAAGGTTAGGATTCCAATGAGCTTTCTAAAAAAACTGAAAGAAAAAGAAGAAAAAGAAGAAATTATTAAGAATGCGAAGAACCTTGATTCAATTATAGATTCTTACGAAAGTCCTAAAATAGCAGAAAATACAACCGATTACATACAAGTTAAACCCAAAAGAAAAACTACTGAACACGAAGACAAGAGTTTTAAAGTAAACCGAACTTTAAACAAATCTCAGTTAATCTCTAAGGTTTTTGAAATAGCCGAGATTCATAAAGACGAAATACCAATTGAATTTTTTAGGAACTTGCTATTACAAATCGACTTGACTTCTCACAGACGGCAATTAAAAAAATAGTACCTTTAAATAGTCTTTGTCAATTTTATGGGTATCTGGCATTGAATCGTTTTTCATACTCAGAAAACCATACCACCAAAACGGCTGGATAACGGGTCAGACACTCCCTCTGACCCTTATCCACAAATTTTAATAACTTTTTATATCTTTTTTTCATATAATATTTATGTCCATACAAAAAACATTTACCATAAATTCTCAACCTATTTCCGTATCTTTCGATGACGACAATCATATTGCTGAATACTTCGATTTGGAAAAATTTAAGAGCAATTGGCACGATTTTAGAGCAGGAGAATATCATTTCTCGTTGTTGCTTAGTTGTTTGAGAGATTATTACTTGAAAATAATAAATAACCAAATAGAAACCAACTTAGAAACTCTCGGAAATTTTCACATTGGTTCTATACTTCATAAAGAAATACAAGAATTCATTGAAAAAAAATATGGGTTCTGTATAATCGAAAGACCGTTATTAGATGAAATAGAAATTGCTTATGAACACAATGGAATGAAATTTGAAGATATTATACGCTTAGTCGGAAAAGCAGATTTACTTGATATTAGTCAAGACGATTTGGGCGACATAAAAACCACTAGATACATGCCAATACTCGAAAAATTAGAGCAAGACGATTTTGAAGCCAAATACGGCAAGTATATCGTTCAAGCATTAGTCTATGCGTTTTACCTTAATCATACTTATTTTCAAATACAACCTCTTAAAAAAGTCAAGCTCATAATGGTTCTTAAAGCAAATCTAACGGTTAAAGTCATTTGGATTGATTACGAAGAAGAAACAGCGTTATTCTTTTACAAGTTAATGCGACAACGAGCTGAATATCTACACTTGCACATAATGAAAAACGAAATGCCAGAATGCGAAATCAATAAATACTGTCCAAATTGTTCAAACATATCTCTATGCCCTGAAGGAACGGAGTACGCAGAATCCCTTAAAGCTCCCGTCAGTTTTGAAACAACAGCTTTCAATAAAAAATATCCCGACAAGAAAGCTCACATAAAACGAGATGGCGAGTGGAAAGAAACGAAAGCATTTACAGAATTTAAAGCAAAAGAACTAAAAACTAAAAAATCATAACTCTCATGTCATTTTAATTTTTTTCTTATCTTTTTATACTTGTTTATAATATATAATTTAACGACAAAATTTAAACTAAAAACTAATTATAAAAAATAAAAGGTGAAAAACAATATGGAATTAAAAGATTTAGCTATTTTAACCGAAAGTTTCGCTAGGGTCGGCAAACGATACTTAAATACAGAAGAACTCTCGAAATTTATAATGGATACATTACAACACGAAGCGTTAAACCTTAAAGAACGAACTAAACTGTACGAAAAAGAAGAAATCATTGAAAACGAGATAAATACTTTCGATTTTTTCAATGATGGTTATCGGTACGGAGTTTTCATTCATTTAACTGACGATAATACCTTAACTGCTGGATATGACGATGACAACGAACCAGTAAAAGCAAAAGAACTGTTCAAAAAAGATAGAGATGGCGAATTTATGTATGATGACGATGGCGATAAAATTTCCACAAAACGAGCTTTGATGAGATTTAAAAGCCGAATGGGAAGCATGGGAATTTTTATCAGTCTTTCCATGTTCAAGGAACTCGAAAAAGACCATTATTATGTTTTTGTTGGTTCACTTCAAACGCAATGGAAAGACTTGGATTCAAACAAATATGTTAAAGAGAAAGAAGATGGAATCAAATACAGCGACCCTACTTTCACTTTAAACATTTGGCAATTCGGAGAAATTGTTAAAAAAGGTCAGAAATTAGCCATATCCATGCCCGAAGTAAATTTCAAAAGAGAAGAGGAATAGGTGATATAAGTGGTCAAATTTGAATTGGGAAGCTCACAAAAGAAAAAGATTAACACATCTACACAAAAATCGTTAGATTCAGTAAAAGCTATTGACCCTTATTCCGATGATTTTTTATACGAAGAATACAAGCAAGAAACCAATAAAAACGCAACTTATAGGCGTAGTGGAAAAACCAACGAAACTAAAGCGTATATCGAATGGAAATCAAGGTATTTAAGCGAGATTCAAGAAGCCGTAGATGATGTCAAGGAATTTGAAGCAAACGGCACGATTCCAGAAGAATACGAAGAAACCGAAGAAACCGAAGAAATAGAATTACCAACTGAATACGAATGGTGTCAAGAAGAAACTTTAGACGACATGGGATTTGATAAAAAGGAAAAAAAGATTTTTATAGCAAATAAAGAAAGCGTGATAAAAATCTGTACATCTCTTGGAATTTACGAAAAAAAGCTCTTGAAACTAGCAAGAAAAGTGAAAGAAGACTTTAAAGGATTGATTGGTTTTAGAGCTTGTTTGGTTTATATTGCCATGAACAATCAAATCGAAATCAAGGAAATCTTGGGTGAAGATGCGTATGTAAAAGCTAAAGCTCAACTCAATCAAGCCGATTATGAAATTGAAGACGAAGGATTTACGGAATTGTTAGATGGAAAAACGGAAAAAAAGAAAGATAAGAAAAAGAAAGACAAGAAAAAAACCATATCTGCTACTGAACTCTCGGAAAAAATAACCCAACATCAATACAACGAATTATCTGAAAAATACAACGAAATGATGGTTTTCTTGGAATTTCTCTATGATTTTATGGGTAATAAAATGGAAATGAAAGAAAACGAAGAAGCGACCGATGAAGAATACGAAACAGTATTAGCAATAAAAGAGGTGATTGAAAAATAATGGATTTAGCAGACATGCTCGGTTCGGGAAAAGAAACTCTCGACAAGAAAGCAAAAGAAATCGAAAAAAACGAAGTTCCAAAAGAATCAAAAAAAACTAGTAAATCTAAGAATCCTACGATAGAAGTTCATGGAATCATTGGTTTATTCGGTATGCAAGGAACTGGGAAAACTTATCGTTCTTTATGTTTCAATAGACTGGGAAAAGTTCTTTATTTAGATGGCGAAAATAAGGCATACGAGGTATTTAATACGAGGTTTCAAGATTGGGATTACGGCATGGCAATGCCCGACAAGAAAATTTCAAATGAAAAAGCAAATACGCACATTTATGTGTTTCAAGTTCTAAAACCGAATTACATGCCAGATTATCTAAAAAGCATAGAATATTTTATGAAAAGAACTCCTTTTTGGATCAAACAAATCGAATCTGGTAAATTTAAAACGGTTGTCATAGATAATTGCGTGATTTTCAAGGAATTTGGAAAAGCCATGTGGTTTAAACAAAATCCAAATCGAAAGAAAATACAACAATTTGAATACGGTGATGTAGAAGACTACATTCGGCAATGCTTATTTCCTTTCATAAATGCGTGTAAAGAGCATAAAGTAAATCTGATTTTATGCTATGGTATTTCTGATTGGTACATAAAAGACGAAATAATAGGCACTAAAGAAGACGCAAAACAATGGCTTTTAGGTTTACTCTCATACGAGCTATGGCTTGAACGAGATTATAAAGTGTATTGTTTGAAGCATCCTTACAAGCCATTTTGGGCATATCAAGATGAAGACCAAAATTTAGCAGAATACCTTTTTGACAGCGAATTCATAGAAGAAAATGTAGAATTTAAAGAATACATTCAGTTTAAAGAAGAAACATTGGTTTCTGAACAGCAACGAAGAGCAAACAAGAAAAAGAAAGCTGAAAAACAGTTATCATTGGGATAATTAATACCTTTATATACTTTTTTTTTATATATTATTCATGGAATTTAAAACATCTTTATTTTATGTTTTTACAAAAATATACACCCGTAATATGAATTCAATTATTATAATTAACAGATTAATTCAAATCACATTCAAACTTTTACCGAAATCGTTTATCAAAAAACACTTAAAACAAATAACTTTAATAATCTGATAGTTATAATTAATATTGTTCAATTCATTTAAAAAAATCAAATAGGTTTGTTTATGTGGAAGGATTTTAAATCGTTCTTCGTCGGAAATAATAGCACATACGCCATACAAAATAATAATGGAAATGGATATAATGTAATAAGGAATAAAATCGACAAGGAATTAATTTTAAAACATTTAAATAAAGAAATTACAATTGGTTCTTATCCTATATATCGAAAAAGAAATCGGATTTGTTGCAAGTGGATATGCGTTGATATTGACTTGCATTCTTTTGAATTAGAAAACGGAATAGAAGTCCTGAATTCCCGACAAATTAAGAATGGAATTTCCTATCCTATAAGATTAAATAAAAAAAATAAAAAAGGTAAAAATTCAGCTTTTTTTAATACCCAAAACGAATTATTAGATTATTATTGGAGTAAATCTGGACTCATAGTATATGAACAGATCTCCATGCCTAATGAAAATGAAAAAAATAATTATAAAGAATTTTGGATTGACGATGTTCAATATTTTTATAAAGAGAAATACCGAATTGAATGCGATGAAAAAGATAAGTTAGGCGATTTGGTCAATGAAATTGAGAATTTCATTCAAAAGTTTTATAGAATACCTAAAAATGCCATTTGTCGTGAATCTTCGGGTCGTGGTTATCATATTTGGATAAATTTAAAAGACATGACAACCTTAAAAAGAGCTTATGATTTTAGCATTGACATTAAAACTAAAATTCTACAATTTTTTGGCATAGAAATTGACGAGATATTCCCCAAACAACCAAAAATCTCGGATACGGTAAGATGCCCTTATTGTAAAGAAACATCACAGATTCCAACTAATTATAAAGAAGAAACTATAACTTGTAATAAATGCGAACAAGTTTATGTTTTTAACGGTATTTTTAAGTTAGGACTAGGCAATTTTGTCAAATTACCTTTATCAATTAACAGAAACAACAAAAAAGAATGTATTATTTTAGATAATGATTTTGACTTGACCCAGCAACAAGATTTTGAAATAACTGATTTGGTTAAAGAAATGAGAGAAATAAGAAAAAAAGAAAATTATTACGATAGGAATAAAAGAGAAATTGAATTAGGAGAATGGAAGCCGTTAGATAATATGACCGATAACGGTTTTTACGACCAACTCCGATATTGTTTACGAAAAATAGTAGTGGGATGGGAAGAAGAAGAAGATGGCGAAATAGTAAGAAAATATCGACAAGCAATAGGCGGTTATGGTCATAATATTCGTAGATGTATAGCAAACGAACTGTTCAAGTTAAAAGCTCCGTTAAGTACGAGAATTAACGCTTTTAGAGGTCAAAAAGATTTTGACCCACAAACTTCCGAATTTCAATGTAAGGATTTGGAAATGCGACAAAGACGAAATAACCGATTTTATGTTTCTTCTTGTAGAAAAATTGCTGAATGGGGTTTCTGTTATCCTGAATGTCCAGAAAGACATAAAGCAAAACAAATTTCAGAAATAGAAATGGCTGATATGCTTTTATCTGGTGAAGAGCATTTTGGGATTAAAGGTGGCTGGGTTGAGGCAAGAAAACTATTCTCTGAAAAAATTAATGGCAAAACGCAAACTAAAGAATATGTAATAAAAACAACAAGAAGTGGTACGACTACTAACATAATTGTAGAAACCATTGAAAACAACAAAAAGATTCTTGTAGTTGCTCCTACCATTAGAATCTGCGAAATAACGGTAGAAGATGCCATTAAACTCACAGATAAAAACCCAAAATTGTTTCGATTGGGTTCAAATAAAGAATTATGTTTATTACTTGGAAATAAAATAGCTAATGCTAATGAATTAAGCAGATTCCCGTTTTTGTTAAAAGAAAACTGTAAAGAATGTCAATACAGTCAAATGGAAATATGCGATCACCATACTGAATATAATAAAGAATGTGAAGATTGTAAGAAAATTAATCGTGAAAGACCTAAATGCGATTGGCGTAGAGCTATTGAGGATATAGAAGAAAACGACATAATCTACATAACAACGGCTAAAATACACGCATTAATGAAAACATCTGACCAAGAAGCAAAAGGAGTTTTAAAGAAAATATTTAATACGGTTGATGTAATTTTCTTAGACGAAATATCAAGCGTTCTTGATGTCGGAAGCGAAGGAATAGCATTTATAGGAAAATCTGACCCTATGTATCAAACTTTTACACCTAACATTAATTTTCCTAAACATTTTAAAAACGAATACGAATTATTGACTCCTTATGTGTTAAATAAAGCTAAAGGAAACAAAAGAAATCTCGAAAAGATTTGGTTCTCGTTAAACGATTTTGTAAACCAAACTCTCAGAGTTCATAAACAATGGAAACATTTGTATCAAAATAACATGTTTCTCAAAATTGATTCTCCATTATGGCGAATCTTAAGAGAAATTGACGAAAAAAACAAGGAAAAAAACAAAAAAGGTTCTGCTGATGCTGATTGGCTCATGATTTATAAAATCTTGACAGAATATACAGAAACACACGATTATTATCCTACTTCGATTGTTCAAATACTCATTTTAGCAAAATATTCTCAGTTTTATTTACAATATACTACACCAGCGAGATACGATTTGAGATTAGACTTACTCCCAGCAAAACCAATTCGAGAATTTCTTGATTTTCTCAATAAAATGGCAGAGATTAAGCAATTTTTTTGTACTGACGCAACAGAACCACCAATAGACATCAAAAAATTATTTCCGAATATAGAAATGTTGGAAATAAATGACCCTATGAATACGGCTAAAAAACAAACCGTTATACCCGATAATCAAATGATTAATGTGTCGAAAATGGGTAAATCAAGTCAGAGTTTTAAAGAAGCCGTAAATTTTGTAAAAAACAATGGAAATAAAAATACTATGGTAATTTGCCAAAACATAGCAATAGCTCGAATGATGAGAAAGGTTTTGAAAAAGAACGAAGATTATCATACTCTTACTTACTTTAGGTCGCCTTATACCATAGGTACGCCTAGCAAGTGTAGGACTATCATTACAATTGGTTCACCATATCCCCCCAAAAATTCTCATAGATGGTTAGCTGATTTATTTCTTAAAGAAAATTTAGCCGATAAAAACATGAGTATAGACGAATTAACAAAACATTTAGAATATTATAACGCAAAATCTACTTTTTTTCAAGCAATAAGTCGTGGAAAAGACCCAAGAGGAAAAATCGAAAGTTTTGTGTTTACTTATGGGTTAAATAAATTTCAATGCATACAATTGCTTAAATTTCCTATTGCAGTACCAAATATTCAATAATAAAATATACATATAATGATAAAAATGACAACTGAAAATAAAGACAAAAAATCAAAAAATAAAATGGTTTTACCCGCAATGTTATCTATTGATGATGAATATCCAATTTCCTATGATTTTGATCTATCAGATTCAATTCAATTTTTCAAAGAATTAAAAATAAATAAAAAGAAATAGAATATAAAACAAGAAAATGTTATTCTCGGTCAAAACCAAGTAATGTTACTTGGGTTCTACTATTTTTAACAAAAAAAAATTCATAAAGTAAATGTGCGTTTCTTGATTAAAACAAGAAATTTCTTTAACCAGTCTTGATATTCTGGATTTTGTAATGCGTGATATAAGTCGGGTCGTTTCATTCGGCATTGTTTTAATACATTATCGTAAGTTATGATTTGGTCAATAATTTTTTTATTGCTCCTGATAGCTGGGCGAATTTTTGTTAAAATATCTGGTGGAATGGATTCAAAAAAAAATTTAGGGTCTATGGCTTTGTTGTTTTTAGCATAATAGTGAATATGGCGTGGCTTTAAATCCTTGATGAATCCCATTATTAAATTCGTTAAAAAACGATATATTACTTCTTGTTCTGAACTAGTCAAGTTCGTGTTCAATTTAACCATTGTAGTAAAACCTCGTTTAATCAGAACTGTATATCCTCATGCGACCCTTTTTATTTTTCGGATCTCTTGGTTCGTAGTGTGGTTCTGGTGGATAAGGCATTTCGTCTTCTTCCATGTCAAATTGATCTAAATCAACTTCTTCACCATATCCAGCTTCGTATTGCGTTTCTCCATACCTTGCTGGTTTTTCTCTTCCAATATTATCGAGTTTTCCTTTTACTGCTTCTGCTGCTGGTTTGCTCAATACTTCTGCGAATGTTCCTATGCTTTTATTAATCATATCTCCGACTTGTGCCATTCGTTGTTCTTTTATCGCTTCTGTCCTAGCTTCTTTGTCTTTTTCAAATTTCAATTTTTCCATTTCGAGTTCGTGAGTCATTACTTCAGGCGTTCTAGCTCCACCAAACATCGAACCAAATGTTTTTACATAATCCAACATTCTTTTGGCATCTCCTAATGGATCAGATTGAGATGTTCGATATTCTAATTCTTTAATTTTGTCCATGAGAATTTGCTTTTCGTTCCTGTTTTGTAATGCTACGAGTTCTACGAGCTTTTGTTCTAAAGGAGAACCAGCGGAGGGTTGAGTTGGTTGAGATGTTTTTTGATTTTGGGCATTCATTATATTTTGCATCATTATTATCATGAACTTAAACATCATATCTTGGCTACTATCTGGTTGATTTTTAGGAGTTTTATCGTCAAATTTATCCAAGATTATTTTAGTCATGAGCTGTTGCATGATTGTTTGCTCTCCGCCTTTTTCTTTATTACCCATGAGCATCATGTACATTAATGGGTCAATATTCGCCTTGCTACCACCAGTAAGCATTGAAAATTTCATTATATCATCCATATCCATTTCAGCTACTTTTGATGGGTCACTAGCTAACGCCATTGCTATCGGATTCGGAGCTTCTTTCGTTGCTGGTGGGGCTTCACCTCGTTCCCTTGCGTTTTTCTTTTGCTCTTGTTCGTAGATATATTCGTCTAATTCGTTTGCTACGGCTTTCTGCTTTTTGAGTTTAACCACATCGCTTAAATCTATTGAACTAGAAGTTCTATTTTTCTTGACTACTTCTTCATCATCTTTGGTTTTTTTAGCCATTGGTTTTTTAACCTCTTCTTTTTTTCTTTCTCGTAAAATTTTGCTTACATCTTTTTTTGCTGCTCGTTTGACTGCTGGGTCTAACGAGTCTTTAAAAGTCGTCATCTTCAAGTTCGGACAACACCTCGTTTGTCATTGCATCTTTTTCTTCTATCATTTTTTTCAACATGGATTCAAACTTTCTTGTCATCTTTTTGTGAGAATCAATCAGATCAACCAATTGCTCAGGAGTGTATTGAAAATCATTGACAACATCAGAGGCAAAGTCGAACAATGTCCGTAGGATGCAAAACTGAGTAAAAGTATATTTCGAGTCGGCTTCAATGATTTGGTTCTCAAATAGGTAGTCAATCAATTTATGCAAAATCACATCATAATATAAAGTAAACGATCCAACATATTGCCTCATGTTCTTTTTAGACCATTTTTCTTTCTTTGACATCATTCATTCTCTATCGTTCTAATGCGATTTTACTACGGTTTTGGCTGTATTTAGAAACCATGTTTAAAAAGCAAAAATTACTATTAATACTTAAGTATTAATACCTATAAAAAGGTTGTGATCGTGTTAAATTTTTAAATTTAATATCATTTATTCTTTAATACTGAATTAATAACATCAAAAATCAATAACTTCTACAAGAAAAAAAAATCGTTTAAATTTAGGCGTTTTTTGACCCTTAGAAAACCTTTTTTAATCTGTAATCTAATATTTTTATATAATGAATGTACTAGTTATTGCTCCGTTACACGATTTACCTACTTCCATAAGTAATGTAGCTGTAAGCAAACTAATAGATTGGATGAACAGAACCAATATAAAATATACTCTCTTAAGGGCTTTCGCAGCAAATCGTGTTAGTGTTAATGCTGTTAATTATTTTAACCGTAAAGTTTCGGAACTATTTGAGAAAGAACGATTTAATGCCGTTTTTTATTACGGACACGGTGAAGAAGACCGTGTTGGAGATTTCATGATGAGATTAATTCCCATCATATCGACTAATAACATTCATAAATTTGCTGGGATGATCATGTACACGATGGCTTGTCTAACTGGAAAAGAATTAGCAAGAGTAGCTATTGAAAACGGAGTGAGAGCTTATTTTGGTCAAACTGTAAGGTATTTTGCTTCGCTTAATAATTTAGGCACGAAATATAATTTCTTGAACGACTGGTACGATTTAGTAAATACCATTCCGATAGCATTAATGAAAGGCAAAACAGCTGCTCAAGCATTGAACGATTACGAAAATTTAGCAAACCATCTCTATGCAAAATACTTGTTAATCAATAGCGAAATCAACATAGAAGTCTTGTACTCTAATGCTAGGCATTTAGAATTATATGGCAATCCACACGCTAAATTAATATAAAACTTAAATTTTAAATATCCGTAAACTCTAGTATAAATCATGTCAATTGAACAATATGGTAATCTAATTAGGGTTAGACCAGCTAGAGCGGGAATCCCACCTGATTCAGAATGGCACGATACTGGACATTTAGGAGGAAAATCGTATGTTCCAGAAGCCGTGCCTAAAGGGAGAAACTTCATGAAAAAACTAACGGCAAATGTGCGTTATCATTTTTCTACGGCATCTCACGGCACGGTTTTGTTAATTGGTTTAATTGGTGGTGGCGTTTTAGGTGGCTATATCGGAAAAAAATTAAGTGGAGTGCGATCACTAACCGAATTAGGTCAGAAAATTTTCAAGAAATAGACAGAGCTAAGGTGTGTTATTGAATAATTGGACATTATTCTTTCGAGAAATGAAGTCAATTGGTAAATTTCTCGTAAAAGACGACCTGAGTGATGTTATTAAACTTGCTAACCTCAATTTAAACGATATTAGCCCTTTAGACCAATGGCAATACGGAGCTATTTTATGGTGGGCTTCCGAAGTGCTTTCACTTCTCAATTTTTTTTTCCCTTTTGATAAACAAATTGAAAAAAATCGCTTACAACAAAAAATTCAAGAAATAGAAACAATGAAAAATAGAAATACACCACAATTAAAAATTAATGGGAGGCGTTTTCAAGTTGCCAAGTAGGGATATACATAAATTATTTTCTAAAGCATTGTTCGGAAATGACGGAGATAAAATTCATGGATTCATGGATCAACCGTCTGCTTGGTTAGGCGTAAAACATAGGTCGCAACGGCACGATTTAAATACTATATTAATGTTAGGAATACTTAAGGGAGTAGATGCGGCAAAACACGCAACGGGTCATGTATTACTTGACAAAGGAGTTTCGGCTTTTGAAAACAAGATAAGAAAAGAAGTAAGAAATTCAATTAAAAACGCATTAAAAAACCTTTAATAGTTAGTTGGTGATTATTTATTTATGCCTACATTAAAAGAAAAACTTCGAGAAAAATTAAAGGAGATTGAAACGATAGCTCCAGAAAGCGAATTTTCAATCGAGTCAGAGAAAACTGTTAATCCAAAACCAAAAGGTGAAAAGGTTTATGGAGAATATCAAGAATTCAATAAGAAATGCTTGGGAAAAGTAAACCCAAATAATCCCGACAGCATATCTCTCATAGAAGGCATAGAGGGTCGAGAAATTCCATCCGTGAATGAAAGATTGGCTTTATGTGGCGGATTATGGAAAAAATATCGTAGTAATGAAGACCCGCTAAAAGTTCTAGACCAGAAATATGAAGCCGAAAAATCAATAAGAGGTGAAGAAGCAAGTGAGTGAAGAAGATAAAAATTACATGATAACACAAGAGGGATGTGGTCATTGCGAAATGGCTCAAGAAAAACTTCAAGAAAAAATAATTGCGGGAAAGATCGAAATACTCCCAGTAGAAACTCCGAAAGGACTTGAACTTGCCGATAAATACCAAGTTGATGCCACACCAACAATCTTACACGGTAAAAACGATGATTCTCTCCAAAAATGTTATCTCAGTAAAGATTTAGATAAAATCATGTGTGATGACGGTACAGAAAAGGTATTGTAAATTATGGGTAAACTAGATGTTGAGGAAATAGAACTTGCTGGAAGAAAAACTACTCATTTAGAAGACGATGAGTATGCTATTCCAGATTACGACTGCAATATGCAATCTGTTTCCGAAGCAGTTAGAAAACTCAATGGAGCTAATTGGAAATTAAAAGCATTTTATTATAATGTTCTAAATAATTGTGATATTGTAGATTTTGGCGTAGCAGGAGCAATGCCTTCTGATAGTGAATCAGAACCGCAAACAAGATTAGGAAAAATGAATACTCCGCCTAAAAAAGCGAAGAAAAAAAGAAAAATGAGTGCTTATAATTGTTATGTCAGAAAAGAAACATCTTCGGGAAAATCACTTCAAGAGGTTGCTCCCGCTTACAAGAATCTCTCCGAAAGCGAAAAAGCCCGATATAAACAAATGGCTGAGGATGGTTGCTAATGATAGACAGGCACGAAACGACTGAATGTTTAGGAATTCGATTTTACAAAGTATGTTCAGTAAGACGACCAAACGACATTCCAGCAATAACTAAATGCATAAAAGAAGCCGTGAAAGATGGTGTTATGCCAACACGGATATTTGCAGAACCTATAAAAGACGATGATAAACATGTAGCAATTCTTTATTCCGTGCCGAAAGAAGAACTTGTCAAAGACTTCATTAGAAAAGAAGATAATGCCGAAAGACTCATAGAAGACATCATAGATAACTTCTACGAAGAATTAGGCGATGATTTTAGAAATAAAGAAAATAAGAAAAGAGCTGAAATAAAAAAATGGGTGGAAAAAATAATTTTGTAAACTTGCGATTGACAGACACGCAAACTTCATTTATAAGAGATTTGACGGGAAATTGTTTCGGAGATAATATGTCCGAAGCGATAAGATTTTGTATTGACTTTCTTAATGTAATGCTAAGTAAAGGAATGGTAGTTGATTTATCAGATAACCCCGAACTTGCTGAAAAATTAAACCAAGCAAACATAACTACCGATTGGGATGGAATATCGGAAGAAACACACTAAATATCTCTTTATTTTTTTGTCTTACAAACTTGTCTTACACGCCTTTAAATATCAGTTTGCATATACTTTAAATAACATAAAATAAAAAGTTGATAAAATATGGCAAGTAGGCAATTTCCTAAGATTTTTTACCAACACCGAAAACCGGGTAAGTCTAGCCCAAAATCGTTAATGTTTTTCCCAAAGCGTGGTCCTAAATTTTCAAAATTGACTCCCCAGCAAATGAAAATCCGTGATGCTGGAAAGAAATGTGGTTCAGAGATCAGAGGCAAGTTTAAAGGTCCGGGTCAAGTTGATGCTCGAAGAAAAGCAATGGGAGACTGCATCAGGGCACAATTCGGTAAGAAATAAACAAACCAAATTTAATTTTTTTACTCTTTTTTTTTTCTTAATTTTTAAATATTAGAACATCCTTATTTTAAACATGGCTTATCAAGATAAACGATATGTTAATAAAAGATTAAAAAAAGGATTAATAGTTATAGGAATCGCAACTAGTTTATTAGGCGTGGTTTCGGGTAGTATTGCTCTTTGGCTTCAACTTCAAAACAATTGAACTAACTTTCGTGAATTTGCTTGATTTCTTTAGAAATATTGTTAATTTCCAAATGAGCTTTTGATAGCTCACTAAAAGGCGTTTTCTTATCACTTATTAATGTGCTAATTTTTGCCATCTGATTTAACAATGGCATGATTTTGTTTTTCTTTCGTGCTGGGTCTTTCTCGACCTCTTTTTTAATTACATCAATTTGAATGTCTATTATCCGAGAATCGTGTTTTTCAATCGGTATCCATTCTAAATAGGTAAATGGGTCTTTATATGGGTCTTCAAATGTGTATAGGTATCCTGCTTCTTTTCTTGATTTCCATTCCATTGTCGGATAGCGTTTTTCCAAGCGTTCTATTTCCTCTTCGAGAGTAATTTCCTTGCCACCGAGAACTATTCGTTCTTTTGTTGGTTTGATTTCGAGTTCTTTTCGCAATCTAAGTAGTTCAGCTACTAATGGAGCTCTTCCAGCTTTTGATTTTTTTAATGCTGCTTCACATTCAGCTAATTTCTTTTGACATTCTTCAATTTTAGCCGTATCTTCTATTTTTTCTGCTTCTTCTAATTCTCTTTCTAATCTAGCAATTTCTTCGTTTAATTCTTGTTCAATGTCTTCTTTTTCTCGTTTTAAATCGGCTAATTCGTTTTCTAGGTCTTTAATTTTTTCTCTCAACTCATCGCATTCTTCGGATTCACCAATAGCTTCTTGAGCCATTGTAAGTTCTTCCAAGTCTTCTTTACATTCGGCTAATTCTTTTTCTAATTGCTCTATTTTTTCTTTTCTCATTTCTGCTAATCTGAATGCTTCCGTGCCTTCTGCTGGGGCAGAATAATCGTCTAATTCGATTAATTCTACTTCTCCATCATCGTTTATTTTACACGGTCTAACTGGTGGAATTTCCCATTCAATTTCCATTCCATCGTCTTCTATATCTCCTAAATAACTATAAACTTCTAGAGCGTTAAGTCTTATACAATTTGCCCAAGTGATTATCGGCTTGATATTTTCGATCAGCTCATCAGGAATTGTAATTAGAAAATTGTCTTCGTAATAATTACCATCTTCGTCTTTAACCTTGCCTATTTCATAGGGGTCGGGAAATTTAAAGTAGAAATTATTCTCGTTTCTGGAAATGGCTTTATATAATTTATTCAAAAGAGATTGTTTTAAATCTTTCGTAGTTTCTTCGTCATAATCATCGTGTTCGGGATCAGTATATTTTTTTATGACATCATCAAACCAATTCGTAATATCTTCGGCTACTTTTTCTTTATCTTCCTCAAGATATTCATTAATTCGGCTTTTAACTCTGTCGTCTAAACTAGAAAGCATTGAATAAGCATCGTATATAGCATCTTCGACTTCTTTTGCTTCTCCTTTATCTATGAGCTTTCTTGCTAATCTATCTATATCGTAAGATTTGTTCCAAGACGATTCGGGGTCAGTTCGCTGGTTTAAAAGAGTTTCAAAAGCTCCCTCGATTCCGTGATTTTCAATTAAATTATCAAGTAATATAAACCTCATTCTTGTAAGAGATTTATACCCAGCATCGGGGTCAAAATCTCTATCATAACCTTGTTCAGTCCAATCCGTAGGTGGATTTTTTAAAATATCTCTAAGTGGTTTATCGGGCATTGATTCGACTTCTAATCCGTACACTCTTGCTTCTTTGTCAGTTGCAGTAGGGTCGTCTTCTTGAAGCATATCTACAACTGGTTCTCTTGCTTTTTTTATTTCGGGAAGTTTCCAACTTGTTTTTCTTACTTCTTTTGGCTTTAAATCAAACACTCCTTGTTTTAATTCTTCCGTTGTATATTGGTCTGGATATGGAGCAATTCGTCTAATATTTAAATCTCTTCCAAAACGACTTTGATAAAAACTCTGATGATCTCCTATGTTTTTTCCAATATCCAAACCAGCAGGATCAAAATCAGAAATAATATAAACTTCTATGTCTTTTCCTTTGAGTTCTGGATTTTCTCCATAAATTTGTTCGTGTATTTTTCTTGCTAAATCTTCTTGTTCGGCAAATTTAGATTGTCCACCAGCAGAATAAACAGATAATCCCAGTAAATTAGCCATCCTTTGCAATACATCGTAATATGATCTTTTTTCTAATCCGATTAATATTGGAACTTTAAACAACTTTGGTCTTTGAACTAAAGCCATAGCACTAGGATTATGTATCCCAAAAGTTTTATACCATAAATCTGACGACGCTATTAATTTCTTAAAACCACTCGTATATTTAGTATCTTCTGCTTCTGCTGGAGTACCAGCAGCAGTCTTCGGATCTCTTTTTACAAATCCTTTCATTCCTCTTTGTTGAAATGTTTTGATTAAAGCATACCACACACGCCTTAACGGCAAATTCATTCCCTCTTTTAGAACTCCTGCTTTCAATGCTATACATAATGCCAATATCGTGAGGTCTTCTTGATATGTAGCAGTTATATATGTTCTTGGCATTCCTCTCCAAAGAGGTTCTGCACTTGAATCTCCAGTTATAAATGTATCATCGGGTTTTGGAAGTTCAACAAATTCCATTATTTTTTCTACTAATAGAGCAACTCCGGGCAGGTCAATCGGCTTTTCGTCTTCTGATAATTTATCCCAAAAATCATCAATCGTTTTTTTTAATGGAGAGTTTTCGTAAGGAATTGTTATTCCTAAAAACTTATCTCTAATATCCTTTAAGCGTTGAGTTTGTTCGGGGTCAGTACCAAAATTCCAAAACCAATACAAGTTTTCAGCTGCTTCTTTTAATAATTCTTCTTTATCTATTGGTGATCGTTCTAGTAAATCTATAATTTCTTCTTTTTTATCTGTACTCAGCGTTCCATAATATTCTTTTATAAACCTCTTTGGAAAATCTTTTTCATTATAGTTTTCTACTGGCATTATTTCCTCAGTTTTACATCTTTTTTATCAATAAATTCTTCGAGTTTATTTAAAAGCTCTTTTTTCTCTTTGTTGTCAGTTATGTCTTTTTCGATAGAAGCAAAAAATTTATTTACAAAAGCAAAATCTCCCATTCCTTTTGTATTTCTTTCTCTTATTAATTCTTGGCAACTTTTCCCGAATTCTGAGTCATCTGGATAAATCTTACAAGTTTTTTCTAACTCCTTTAAAGGATCACTCATAATTTAATTATTGTTTCACTTCCTAAAAAATGTTAAGTTTAAATATCAAATAATAAATTATTATTTATAATGTCAGAAGAATATAAAGTTGTCATAGATAACATTCAAAAATTTGAAAATAAGATGGCTTTTGCCAAAGAAAAAGGAGATAGAAACAAGGCAAAAGGATTCAAGCAGATTCTTAACGAATTGTATGTCAAACGAGAAGCTCTGAGAAATCAATACCCAAAAGAAGCATTTGAAACCTTACAAGAACAAATGAGGCAAAAAGATGAGCAGATTAAAGGACTTCAAACGCAAAATCTCAGCTTGATGAATCAAATTGACGAAATTAACAAGAACATTGCTCGGTTAAGCCATTCGCAAGAAATCGAAGAAGAAAAAGAATCCGAAGAAGAATTGACTGAATGTCCTAAATGCCATAGGATGTTTAAAAATTTAGGGGCTCACCAAAGATATTGTAAGCAAGGTGACCAGTAGAGTACCCGTTGGAATCACGATGCCATCATAGACAGAGGCGATGACGGGGAGTATTGAACTCCCCTGAGCCGACAAACTTTTCCTTAAATTTTTTATATTTACAAGTCTATTTATTATGTAATGTCAGATGATGATATATTTACTATTCCTACATTAAACGATTATTATAAACAATGCAAGTTAGGAGATTTGAAATCGTGTGCCTATTTGGTAAAAAACGAAATCGTAAACAAGCATCATCTAGAACTAAAAAACGAAGAGCTTTGTCCTCTCGCTCTCGATTTAACAGAAAAACAATTCCAAGAATACGGAAAAGCAATGGCGAGAATTGAAAAAGCGGGATATTCACAACAAGATCTCACGATGGACATTAAAAGAGATTACCAAAAACCTCTTGACACGATAGAAGAAGCATGCTTGGAATTCCCTTTAATAGATTGCGTGAAATCTCAAGAAGTAAGTGCCATATTCAAGAAATTCAAGATGAAACAACACGAAAGATACGACCAAGAAAAATTAAGAGCGTGTGTGATAGTAATGCCGGGTCAAGACTCACAAATCGTTTTATTTGGTCGTGCTCACGAAATTATTGACGGGTATTTAGAAATGTGGGCAGACGATGAAATCATTCAAGATAAACTGGAAAGAGAAAGAACTGATTGGACTGAATTGCTAAAAGGTTTACCAGCCATGCAAGATGTAAGTGATAAACAACAGTACAAAATCTCTGACACGAAAGTAATCGAAATAATAAAGAAAACGGGAAATATCTACGACACGGAAGCTAAAAATATGGAAACGATTAATTGCATACATCCTGCGTTAATCGTAGACGGCAAACCGTATTATACCAGAGATGAATTGAGAAAATGGAACTTGAAAATGCCCGCTAGGATGCGACTGGAAGAATTGAAAAATCAAGTAAAAGCGTGGTGGTTTTCCGATTTTGATAAAGAAAGCATGAACCAATGGTATCATCAAGACTTGGAAAATTTATATAACAATATAAGACACATAAACCAAAAATTTCCGTCAGAACGGAGCATGAACGAGCATTTAAACGATGAAATATTATTAAGACTGCAATGTAAAAACTCTTGGTCGCCTCAACTAACTCCACCAGATGGCTCGGAGGGACATCATGTTGTGAAACATCATCGTATTTGGGTTTTTTACGACCCCGCTGATTTAAAATTTTATTACACTCGATCTTATTTCATAGATCCAAGTTTTAATTTAAATTGGGGTAGCGTTGATTATAATGCCGTATATGGCGAATTCATGTATCGCTACGAAGTAATCAGGGCTGAATGGAACGAAAACGAAAATAGAATTCAAGTCCCAATGCCGTTAATAACAACGGTTTTAGATGATTTCATCCGTGCTTCTAAAAATAGTCCGTTATACAAGCACAAAACCGAACAAGGAATTATCATGTCGTTAAAATTTCCCGAACAGAGCTTGGCGTGGCACGACCGCAATGTGTTTGACCCGATGATTTCAAAAAAACAGCTGGAAATGACGGGAGTAACAGCCATAACCACTAGTTATTTTCAAGAGTTAGAAACCGTTTTTGGAATTCCAACTGCCGAAGCTAACGAACTAGCAAAAACAATGAGAGCAAGTAGAGCATTGATTAATACTAATTTCGATTATTCTACGGCAGAAAGAGCAATGGAAATGGCTAATATTGCCTTAGGCGGGTATGGCGTGGAGGGAATAAGAGTAGCTGAATATTATGTCAATCAATTTTGGTTTAATACGATTGCTCTTTATGTAAATATTGGTGATACTTACGACACGACCATTGTTTACGACACGGAAGAAAATACATTTAACTTCCAGTCTTGGGGCAATTGGTACGAACAATGGGAAATTGAACATCCAGAGTTCCGAGAAGAGTAAAAAATACCTTTATATATTCGTTGTCGATATTTTAAGTATGAAGCGAAGTTATCACTTGTTGTCAGGACTCGTTTTGTTTGCCATACTAGCGTATGTAGTAGAAAAAATAACCGTGTCGATGATAATCTTGCCGATATTAATCTCAGCAGCTCCAGATACCGACCTTTTACTAAGCGAAGGACTTCATAGAAATTTCATATTTCACTCGATTACATTTCCATTGATAGTGTTAATATTTAATTTCAATCTCTATCACCTGCTTTTCATGATGTCTTGGGGCTTACATCTATTAACAGACATAACCATTACCCCATCAAAATGGGTCGGTACATATCAAATCAAGTTTTATCACGGTTGTTTGTGGCGTTGGAAAGGAAAAGGACCGTTTTCTACGCTATGGCTATTAATCAACGGACTTGCCGCTTTTGGCATTTCAATTGTTTGCTTCTTACTGTTCATAATGTAAGAAGTTTTTTTTATTTAATCGACATTATACTTTTTTTTGAATACCATTTACCATCTTTATTATATGCGTCTATGTCTATTTTTTCATTATTATAAACCCATCCAAACTCTTTAAACCAAGATTCCCCCATTGACTTACACACTGGATATAATGTAGATAAAGGTAATGATGGTGGACATGTTTGTCCCTTCTTTATTTGCTGAGCAGCTTTAAGAGCTCCCCTTGTATCATAATCCATACTTCTTTTTTCAAACACTTTTAATAAACATTCATCATCAAGTATTCGTTCAAAATTCTCATAATCAACAGTTAAATCTTTAATCTTACTAGTCCCTATCACATAATCTTGGACTTCTTCTGCCCAATCCTTTATTGATGCCATAGAAAGAGCACTATAACATCCTCTACACTTTTCCGAGATTTTTGGTCTCTCTATCTCCTCCGATAAAACCTCTATTAAGGTCTTTATCAATATCGAAACTTTTATGAAACATAGTAATTTCTGATTCTGGGTCTTTTAGTTTTTCACATCGAAACCTAGAATCCTTAATCGTTTCATAACCAACTAAAAAATCGCTTAATATTTATTTATGAGATAATAGAAATATGTTAATATACATAAAACAAAATTCTATTTAATAAATGAAGATATATAGAGCTATAGATTTATTTGCTGGAATAGGGGGAATTCGATTAGGATTTGAACAAGC
>Ga0180438_10000820_pt1 | contig 56757 bp, 69 predicted proteins | sample SS_ome_12_FD_132455 | JGI IMG/M metagenome (GOLD analysis project Ga0180438, IMG submission 132455) | Hypersaline lake sediment archaeal communities from the Salton Sea, California, USA - SS_3_D_2 metaG | ecosystem: Environmental > Aquatic > Non-marine Saline and Alkaline > Hypersaline >... | reverse complement strand
TCTCCCCTGCCGCCACCGACGACACGAAGGTAAAGGTCTATCACAAGGTCGATGCAACTGGCGTAGTGACTGACGTCACGGCGACGGTGACGATCACAACCACAACCGTAACGTTTGCGGCTGCTCCTGCTTCTGACGATCTCGTGTACTGCTTCTACCCAACGGCTGAGGGGTGCTAAATGCCAACACGCGAGGTGACATACAGGGATGAGGAAAACGGGCTGGACGTGCGGATAGTTGTACGGACTGCCACGGCGATGGATGGTATGGTGCGGGCCTTGTTGCAAAATCGGGCCGAAGAGTACATCCAATCGCTGACCACACTTGACGGGGTTCCACGCATCGAAGGCGCAGACGATGAAGCTACAGACGACGCTCCCGCAGAGGTAGCGCCCGTCTCGGTCCGCATCGTCGCGGCGCGGATGATGGCGCGGTTCTTATACTCCGATCTTCTCGCCGTCGTAGTCGAGGCCGAAGGCATTGATACAGAGATGGACGTCGAGACGTTCATGCTCTTGCCTGAGCAGTTGACGGACGTATGGCAGAACGTTGTCTACGAACTCAATCCGCACTGGTATCCGTTCGTGCGCCCAGAAGAGCCAAAGCCGGAGGATGACGCCAAAGGAAAAAAAGCAGACAGCGACAACTAAGGCAGCGACTAATCGCCTACAACCAGGCGCTTGAAGAGAGCAAGGACGCGAGCAATCTTGAAGACGATGGCGAATGGGAGCTGATAAAACCTGAGTTATCGCTGGAGCTTTGGAAGCTATGGCGCTCCCTCGGTGATCGCGTCCCACTTTTTGAAGGGGGGTTAGTGGATTGGCCGGAATGGGTAATACATGACTTCCGCATCATAGAGTGGCAAAATCGGCTGGTGCGTCACGCGCTTGACCTCGATTGACGGCGAAGGGCCGTGATATGCCCTTCGCTGTTTTCGTATAGGAGTAAATCGCTTTGGAGCTTTTGATTCGTGGACGGTTGCGGAGAAGTCGGGCCTGGAAAGAGCTATGGGCCGACCTCGCCGCGATTGCGCATCTCAGTGGCAGACAGATCGCCAGCCTCGCAAAGACGGCGCGGGCCGGCATCTTCGACAACTTTCGACGCGAGCAAAGCCCCGCTGGTGTGCCCTGGCATCCTCTGGCACCGATGACCCAACGCGAACGCGAGTCCGGTATCGACAGTCGTGGTATCCCCTTCAATGTGGGTGCAGAGCATCCTATCTTGAGACGCACCGACGATCTTCGCGATTCCTTCACTGACCCCACGCACCCGCGCAACGTGACTGACATCACCACAGACGAAAGCCTGACCGTCATTGAGCTTGGTGCAGTCGATGACCCCAAAACTCCAGGCCGGATAGCCAACCTGCACGCTGGCGGGCGCACTGACGAAGGGCGCGAAATTCCGGCGCGGCCATTTATCGGACTAAGCGGCGCGGCAATGCGGCAGCTTCAGCGACAAACTGAGGGTATCTTTATGAAGCGGCTAGAGGCGCTTGAAGACTAGGACCGTCTCACGCGCCTCTTGTAGCGGATGTACTCACCGACAAAGCCGCCACCGAAAGAACACAGTGGCACAAGGACGGCTGACCAACAGACTGTCCCGAAGACGTCATACTGACCGCCCAGGATGATCGATGCAATCAGGCCGATCGCGAAGCCGATGCAGATCCCAACGATGACAGGTTTCAAAGGTTGTTTCTTTGGCATAGTCCTCTCCCTCGAAGTATTTCCTGGGTAATAACTACAGGCTAACACAAATGGCAAATGAATTCAAGATCGTAATCAGAGTAGACGGTAAAGACGCGGAGAAGGACGCCGGTAAAGTCCGCGTTGCAATCGAAGATCAGTTGTCTGCCATCACTATCAGGGGTGAGATAGACATCGCGGGCCTCGAACAGACATCCGCGATGATGGCGAAGCTACGCAGCGATGCTGGAAGCCTCGGCAGGGCGATGGCGAAAGGGTTGAGCGATCAATTCCAACGCGCCACGGATTTGATGTCGAATCTCCGCTCGGAGATTGGCGGCATCGTGAGGGCGTCCGATGATCTCACGGACCTGGACATGCCCTTGTCCGAAGACGTCGAGAAGTTGCTATCAGCAAAGGGCAGCAAGGCGCTGAAGGCTATCAGCGAAATTGAGAAGGTAACAGCCTCCCTAAACGAGCTACAGAACACGCGGGCGCGCATCCTTCAAACGAAAGTCACGCCACTGGCTGGCGGTATTGGTGTTCCGCTTCAGCGTCTCGCGAAAGGTTGGGAGTCAGGGTACAAAGGGTACATCACCCGCGTCCGCAAACAGATCGACCAGGAAATACGCGCCACAGAGATAGAGGTAGAGGGCCGCCAGGTCAATCTTATCGCGGAGATAAAGCGGCGCGAGGCCATTGCGAAGAAGGAAGCTGCGGCAGTTTTGCCCGATCTCGAACAAGCGGCCCTTCAAGCTAGGGAGCGTATGGACGCGGCGCTTGCAGATCAGCCGCAGATGTCGTCCCTCGTACCATCCACTTCTCAGGCTATCGGAGAATGGGACAGAGCCGCCGACACGCTGGTAGCTGAGTACCAGAAGTTAGAGGCGCAACTGGTTGACGCGACTGCGGAAACTGCGCCAAAGATCGAACAGTCTATGGCGCGTGTGTATGGCGAGATTTCGGAGTTGCAACTTTACGAGCCGACTGAGGACGTCCGCGAGTGGGTTGGGCGCGTCGAAACGGCGCGGGCCGAAGTCTTCGAGACGGAGAGGCGTTTCAGGGAAGCGAAGCGCAATCTGGAAACGGGAGACGTTGACGAGCTGAAGGCACAACTCGATCTTCGTATCCGCGCACTAGAGGCAGGAAAAGCCGAAGAGTTGACGTTCTATCGCGAGTTCACTATGGACCGCGACGAGCTTATCACTCGACTTGAACAGGATGGGCAGGAAGCCGCAGCGAAGGCCATCAAAGACCTGCAAGCGGTGAACGATGGCATCGCGGAAGAAGAACGGCGCAGGGCCACACTGGTCAAGAAGCTACAGGAAGGCACGACTACGGAATTGCCCAAAGGGGCGAAGGGCACGCTGGTCGATTTCGTCACGGTAGAGAAGGCGCTGGGTGAACAGGCCGACATTGCGACGAAAGCCTTCGACGATCAACGTCTGGGACTGCAAAAGTGGGTGAAGCAGATCGACATCGCCACCTACGCGGCGCGGGGGCTGGACGAAGCCCAACGCTACGCGGCAGCGAGGTTGGAGAAGTCGGCACAGCGAGAGATTCGTAAGCGTACACCTGCCCGAGTTGGACTGGAAGAGGCCGCAGAAATTGACAAGGAAGTGTACGGCCGTCTACAACGCGAGATTGCCGGTCTTTCCGCGATTACAATCGAACCGTTGCGTGCCGCCAACGAAGCACATAAGGCCCAACTCACAGAGATGGCGCAGCAGACTGAAATTTTCGTCAATATGATGCGCGCGTCTTTATCAGAAGACATCACGGAAGGGCAGGAGCAAGAGGCGAAGGGGTTGCTCCGTCTCTGGGAGTGGATCAGTGATAAGCTGGTCGGAAACTCTGTCATTCCTGATATGGTTAATGCAATCAATGACTGGCTGGATTTGGTTGGGCAGGATGCGGACGTCCAGAACAGAGAGCAAATCCAGGCCGCCGAAGAAAAGGCGCGCATCCTCATAGACCTCGCGGAGACTGAGGCGAAGGCGAAGATCGAAGCCGAAAAGCGTGTCACAAATGAGGCGTCTACTCAGAACCGTATCCGGCTGGCGCAGAAGAAGGGTGCAGTCACGCGGGCCAACGTCAGGCAGCGCGGCAAGACTACCCTCGAAGTTGCCGAAGGCCGCGTCGAACTCAAAGAGCTTGACCGCCAGAACAAGCTACTCGCTGACGCGAGGAAGCTGGCCGGAGAATTGGGCGTTGAGTGGGCCGACGTTGCGGCAGGGATGGAGGAAAGCGGCACGAGCCTGGAAGTCGTTGTCGGTGAACTCAAACGGCTGAAGGCTGAACAGGCCGACATCACCCGTCAGGCGCGTGCCAGGGCAAAGCTCGAAGACCAGGCGAAGGCGAGTGCTCAGGCCATAGGCGTATCGTGGCGCGTCGTCGAAGACGCGATGAACGACACAGGCGCAGAGATGGGCGATGTCGTTAGGCAGCTACGACGAGCCGAAGGCCAACAGCAACAACTCTGGGATGATGCGCGGCGCATCTCAGAAGAATATCGCGGTTTACCTGGCGCGGTGCGGCTTTTCAATGAAGAACTGGAAAACTCACGGCGCGCACGTCAAGGGCTTTTCGAGATTTCGCGCGATATGCAGGACATCGGTAACAGCATCAGGATGAACGCTGGTATCGTCACCGGCGCGGTAACAGTTGCAGGCCGAGACTACCTTCAGTTTGCAAAGCAGTCCGACGTCGCCGCCCGATCTCTCGCGTTGAACGCTGATCTCACTCAGGAATTGCGGCAGTTGACTGTGGAGCAATCGACGGCGCTGGCCGTCCTTGACCCAGAGACAACGGCGCGTGGTATCACGGTGTGGGCGCAGGCAACTGGTCAGCAGATCGAAAACCAACAACAGCTTAATGACCTTCTCGCGCAGACCGTCCCTATCCAACAGGCCGCAGCACTTTCTCAAACTGACATCGCTACACTTTCAGACGCGGCAGCGGGCGCACTCAATCAGTACGGCCTTGAACTCGAAGATACGACGAAGGTAGTTGCGATCTTCAACAAGGTGAGTGATGATACCCTGGCCGAAGTCAGCGACGTAGCGGAAGCCTTCAAGTACGTAGGTCCAACTGCCGATCGCGCAGGTGAATCCATCGAGCAGACGGCAACGGCCTTTGCCATCCTGGGTGACAACGGGATTCGAGGCACACAGGCGGGTACAAGCTATGGCCGGATGCTGGAAAACCTTCTCGTACCCAATAGCAAGGAAGCCGAAGACGTCTTCCAACGCTTGTTTGGTTCGTCGTCTCCATTCTTCGACGCACAAGGTCAATACATCGGTACGGCGCGGGCCGTCGACATGCTTGCGGCCGCTACGGAGAAGATGAACGACCAGGAGCGCGAGGCCGCATTAGCCGCCATCTTCGACACGAACGCGAGGCGGGCCGCGACAGTCCTTATCCGTAAACAGACTGAAGCGCGGGTTGAGGGTGTCAATCTTCTCGAACGTGAATCTGCGGGGCTGGCCGGTGACGCGCTCGAAGTATGGCGCACGCAGGTAGAGGATTGGGAAGAGTCTGACGTGTATCGGGTGCAGCAGGCGCAAATGCGCTGGCAAGCCTTCTGGTTGACCGTTGGCCAGCAGGGGCTTGACGCCGCACTCCCCTACTTGGAGAAGGCGTCGAAGTTTGTCGAGGGGCTTGTCTCAACCGTGAAAGCTAACCCCTGGCTGACTGAGGTTGTTCTGGGAGTGGCTACGGGTGGCATCGTCATCGGCACTGTCATCACTGCCGTTGGCACACTCTCGAAGACGGCCCTGACAATTCAGACCGTCTTCCAGGGCATACAGACCACGTTCACGAAACGGGCCACGGCGGAGCAGCGTTTCCAGAGTACGGTTGTGTCGTCGGCGGAGCAGTTTAAGCGCATCGTCCTTGAGGCCGCAGGGCAGGAAGCGACCATTGAGAAGCAAAGCGCCACCGACGAGGCCGCTATCGAGAAGAAAAGCGCGTTGAACGTGTCGAGCATCCTGGGCACTGCACTGACGGCGCTGGCCGTTGGCGAGACTTTAAGCCGGACTTTGACTGGTCAAGGACTCGCCGGATGGTTCACGGAGAAGGAAGGCGTACAGGCTGGCGAGACGCGACTGTTAGAGCTTGCAGACCTGGAAGCACCTGAGCTTCAAGACGAGCTATCGCAATTACGGTCAGACTTGCAGATGCTTCGCTCACTCACAACCACGGAAAGAGGAAAAGAGGGCGCGCTGCTATTTGACCGCGATTACTGGAAGCAAATCTTTGGGTATGGGACTGCCGGCATCGAGTCCGATGATTCACGCCTCAGCGAATTATTCGGCGGTGGCGTTACCGGACGCTTCAGAAGTCTCTCAGGAACAGCACTAGCCGATAAAGTTGCGGAGCTTGAAACGATTGAGGCGGGCCTTGTCGCACAGTTGACACGGAACGTCTATGCTGAAGCCGCTCAAGCGCAGCAGCTTGAGGACTTGGAGAAAGCCACGGCTGGCGCCACGTCCGAAATTTACAATCACAATCAGGCAGTGCAGGACTTGGGCCGCAACTACTCACCCGAACAAATCGAGCGGGCCGTCAATATCTACGCCGATATGCTCATGCGTCAGGAAGAGGCACTGACAGAATTCAATACTCGTATCAGCGATTTGAATCGCGACCTCGCCGCCGATCTCGCGTCGATGGCCACGGACTATCAGCAAGATCGTATCGCGGCAGAGCGGTCATTCCATGAGGAAACCGCGCAGATGACCGCCGACTTCCAACGCCAGCAGCAGCGGGCCACAGACGAACATCTCACGCGGATGGCACGCGCTGAGGAAGATCACTACATGACCTTGTGGGATTTGTCCTTGTCCAGAGACGCCGCAGGCATCTACAAGGAAAATCAGCGTTTCGCGGTGGAGCAGCGCAGGGCAGAGGAAGACTTTGCCACGCAGCAAAACCAGGCCAGCCAAGACTTCGCCATCGAACAGGCGCAACGCCAACAGCAACACGCCATGAAGATGGCGGAGCTTGCACAGCAATACGCGCTCGAACGTGAACAGCGCATCGCGGAGCACGCCGCCGCCGTCGCACAGGCGAAGGCCGACCACGAGGCCGAAATGGAAAGGTTGCGGGCTGAGTATTTCGATAAGCTGAACGCGGAGCTTAACTACTATACACAATCGCAACACACGCAGGCCGTCTATCAGGCGGCTATGTTGGGCGACTTGACAGCCTTCCTTCAGCAGAATCGGTCAATCTGGCAACAACACGTTGCCTCGCTGCCTACACCTTCAGGCTATGGCGGCTATGGCGGCTATGGCGGCAGTGGTTCAGAGCGGTTTGACCAGTACGCTTACTACTCCGGTAGCTATCAGTCCGGTGGCTACATTCCGAAGACTGGAATGGCCCTGGTGCATAAAGGTGAATTCGTGATGTCGGCGCAGACAACGCGCCAGGTCGAGGGGGTGATGGGCACACTCAATCAAGGAAAGCTATCACGCGGCGGCGGGGTGAACATTCCCGTTGCGGTGCAGGTCGATGGCATGGGGTTGGATGCGCGGGCCGTCGCGAGAATCGCGGGCGAGCAGGTCGCAGCGCAACTCTACGATACCCTGACCCAAGTCGCGGGTTGAGGTATTTGGATATCGTTTTTGGTGTATCATTTAGATGCACGAATTACTCACTTAGGTTAGGAGGCTTCGAGAATGTTCAACGTAACCCAAGATTTGCCGATCTCGCCCGTTGGGGCGCACGTAGGTCCGCAGGGAGTAGATACAGCACACTCCGTCACAGTGCCAGCCAAAGCAAAGCGGCTGTTTATGTCCGTAGCTGCCCAGAACGTTCGTATCACCTTCGACGGCACAGCCGCCACAACTACGAAGGGACTTGTTTTCCCTGCGGCTGACGAAACGAAGATCATCGACGTCGCTGAAGGCGTGCAGTTGTCCATCATCGGTGTTGCGGCAGGCGGCACGATCAACTATCAGTTCTCGCGTTGATGGCCGTTTGTCTCTTCCTTCTTAGCGTAGAAGGCGCGAGGCTGGCGGGTGGCGTGACCTTGCCAGCCGCGTCTTCTACATGGAGGTTCCTATGCCCTATCAAATAGGCCCAACGTCTGGGACGATGGAAGACGCGAAAGAACGTCTCGGGTACTACCCTCGATCTTCCTACGTACAGGAGCTTGAAGACGATCACGCCGGAGGTAGGCGTCCGGTGGGGTATCCGCGTAGTGCGTGGATTTTCGCGGCACTGACCCTCGATCAGTACAAGGCGCTGGTGCAGACCCTTCTCACGCTGACAACTGGCGAGTATTCTCACGAAGTCTACATCGAAACACGCGACGAGTGGGATAACTACCAGACGTACAGGGCCATGATGCGCTTGCCCGACCCAGAAACCCTAGATCGGTGGGGCGAGACGTACAAGGACGTCGTGCTTAACTTCACTCTGTTGGAGGTGATACCGTGAGGAAGATACTCCCTATTCGACTATGGCCGCAGGTGGTAAGGCGTTGGTATCAGTATCGCGCTGGTTTGGCAGCGGATGTTGACTGGTGGCTAGGTCCGTGGCCTGCGCCCTATGATTCTGTCGATCCTATTGACCCAGCAGATGTGCGGATTGCTTATCAGCCTGGTTCTGCAGAAGGTACGGATTGGGAACGCGCTATTGCCGATCTGTCTGCGTCTCTGGTCAATCTCAATGACCCAGGCACGAATGATGGAACGGCTGGCGCTGGTCTGACCGTAGATGCTGAGGGTTGGGTGACGAATGGATCAGCATACGTTGATACAGGCTTGCGACACACTGACCCGCGAGATGTGTTGTTGGCTTCTTACTCAGCAACAGGCGCGGGTACGGTCTTCGGTGCTGGTACGGTCGGTGGCATTAGTGTTTGTGAGTTAGATTCAGACTTCTCTCTAAATGCAATTTGCAATAGTGACTTTTTGCCGCCGTCAGATGAGGTGGTCTATGGTGCTGAGGGCGTGATTGGATGGGCCTACGGAGACTTTTGGTTCAATGCAATCCTGCAAACATCCATCACGAATGGTTCTGACAGTCCATCTCAAACCATGATGTTGATGGCTATCAATAGCGGTGTCGCCAGTGTGCATCTTCCTTCTGGTAGCAAGATGCACTCGTTCTTTTGGGGAAACAACAACATCACTAATGCGCAAATCCAGGCTGTGTCTGCGGCGATGCGAACCATAGGCGGTGTTTAATGCTACGATCTAAAATTATTTCCAGGGTAATACTTGTCATTCTGTTGCTGGCAATGCTGACAGCAATCGGCCTATGTACCAGGTCCGGCGATGCAGATCCCACGGTGACAGTATCGCCGCCAACTCCCACGTTCACACTGACGCCGACCGCGACCAGTAGCCCAACGCCGACCAGTAGCCCAACGCCGACCAGTACCCTAACCGTGACGCCATCGACAACGCCAACGCCGCACCCAACGGATACGCCCACGTTGACGCCATCGACAACGCCGACCGTAACGCCGACCATCGACACGAGCTCCGGTAAAGGGTAAGGCATGGCCATCCTGCAATCACGCATCGGGCTACTGCTGGCACCGACAACGGCTATCTGGACGGGAACGGTATCGAGCTACAATGACACAACCTTCGAGATGGTTGTGTCAACTGTCACTGGCACGTTGAACGATCTTGAGCCAGGGCACGCCGTCAACATGGTGGACTCAGACAAGTACATCCGCATCAAGACGATCACGGTGGGTACAAGCACGTTTCAGCTATCTGAGAATCCGCAGGAAATTTCAATAGGCGACCCTGTTCAAGTCTTCGCGGCGCGTCTTCCTTTCCCCTACTACCAGAGAGCGACCACGACGGGCGTGGTTTACATGGATTACGACATAGCATGGCCAGGGCAGTACCTATCAATGCCCCCGCGCGCAGTCGTCTATCCTGACATCATTATCGCGGCTGTTGGCGAGAGCGTTCCGATCTCGGCGGTGTCTTCTGAGGAAATGGCGGTAGGCGCTTCACTCTCAACATACACTTGGGACGCAGGCACAGGAGGCGTCATCACCGGAAGTGGCGCAAGCGTCTCGGTATCCTACTCGACTTCTGGTTTCCGGTATCTATCCATCACTGTGACCGACAACTATGGCGGCAGTAGTACGCGCTACGTCCCATGCTGGATAGGGGCGACGGCAGAGCCGGTTGCGGAGGCAAGTCTATCCTGGCGGGCCGGAGATGGGTGGACGGCTAACATCTCCCTTTCGATGGGTGGCGCGGCTGCTGACATAAACTTCATCGCCAGGACGCCGCTGGCGCTGGTCGATCTCGAAACCGACGAGGTGTATTTCTACGGATGGCTGCACCCTCTCAGCGTAGAATACGACATCGACGGCGAGCGCGTCAGTATGACCGCACTTTCCCTACTCTCCTACATCGCGAACGTCTATTCGTATGCCTTCCTGCTGAACAGTGTGGGCGTAGGTGTGGCCGACGAATGGCAAGAGGTCTATGATCTCACCTTGCAGCGGGCCGTGTGGCATCTAATGAGGTGGCATAGCAATATTCACGAATTGGCGAACGTGCTGCTTGAGCCTACGGCGCGGACTATCCAAAATATCGAATTCACTGCTGGTACACTGGCGCAGCAGTTGAAAACCGCGTGTGACGATGCTTTCTGGGAGCCACGTCCTTCACGCTCCGGTGGCGTCAATATCATCACGCAACCGCTGTATAGCGGGTTGTTTGGTTCTATGACTACCCTGACCCTTGCCGCTACGGATGTGCGCGGGAAAATCTCATGGTCAGACCCCATGAACTGGATAAGTGAGGCGCGGGTGATGGGCCTTTATCCAGCAGGTGGGGGCTATGAGCCGCTGATCGTGCGTGCGCCAAGTCATCCCGAAGACTTGGGCCGACCTGGTGAAGTCAGCGGACTGGCACCGTTGAACTCTACAGAACTACGCGGTTGGGCAGCGCGGCATCTGGCTTTGTCGCAAGTGCGGACTTACGATGTAAAGACCTTCGTCGATGTCGATCCGTGGACGGTGCGGCGCATTGTTCTCCCCAACTCCTACGACATTGCGCCAGAATCAGTACGGTTGTCTCACGATGCTGAAGCCCTGCGCTGGACCGTGGATGTGTCCGGACGCAGATACGGGGTAGATGTAACGACTGTTGACGAGCCGCCGCCACCTGAGATCGTCATCCCGCCGCCAGTTACTCCGCCGATCGTCCCGCCGTGGCCGCCGTTGCCCGATCTCGGATGGCCTACAGGCGTATGGGTAGCGACTGAGGATTTAGGCGTCTATCGGTCCGATGACTTCACAGACCCGTTGCAGGTCACTCAGCCGACTTGGATCGCGGACAATGTTGGATTGCCGACTTTCCCAACATCTGGCACTACAGTCAAACGCTTCGAGGCAGATCCCGCGTCATCGGTGCGGCAGGCAATCTTGATTGTGGACACAGTGCCTAACCCTGATACGTATGACGTCTACACGCGAGCCGACGCTGTTGCGGACAACGAGTGGAATCTGGTACTCACAAACCTGACTGCCGCGACGTTGGTCGGTGAGGGAGTAGCCTGTCGTATCTGGGACATCACCTATGACGTGTCAAACGGCAGGCTGTGGGCGCTGGTTTCGCCTACCTTGACGCTGGGCGATAACGTCTATCCTTGCTACACTGACGATCAAGGCGCGACGTGGAACGTTGCGGCGACGATTGACACACTAGCCTGGACCTACGGGCTTGTATGGTCAGGACGTCAGCGCGGCAACGAAGTCGCCTTCGGTAAGGCTTATGGTGCTGCTGGCCGTGTCTACTACTCTACGGATGGATGGGCGTCGTTTGACCGCACTGATAGCATGGGTGGTTCATCTTGGATGCCTTACGTGCATATCAGAACAAACTATCTGTACTCTGGTGGTTCAACTATGCCTGGTGGTATCGGCGGACCAGACCTCGCCCAGATCAGCAAGGCCGACTTGAGCTGGACAATCTTGTTCGATTCGCTGAACTTGGGGATTGGGAACTTTCATATCTTCGTTGAGGATACCGTAGACCCACAACGTCAAAGGCTGCTCGATAACTCCAAAATCTACAGCACCGAAGACGAGTGGGCGACCCTGGTAAACTCAAGTCCCGCGACGATTGCTCCAACGATACGGAAGATTCACACGCCCGTAGCTGGTCAGTTCGATATGATCTTCCTCGGCCAGTACAATCCTAACACTACATACCCACACGTCGTGTACATCATGGATGGCGAGTATGGAACGATGTACCCACGCGCAGGGCCAAACCCTGGCACATCGCCGTACACTGACAGCATCCCTAACACCTGCGGAGAAATGCGCGGGTTGGCTGTGAGGTTCTAATGACAAACCAAAAGAACGCGAGGCTGCTGAGTTCGATCATCGGTGAGTTGCGACCAAAGGGAAACCGTTGGGATGGACTGTTAGGCGACCATAGCGGCAACATCGAGAGCGTGCGTGATGGAGAAGTCTACGTGCGGATGCGGCAAGCCGGCAGTGGCAGCTACGCCGTGGGTTCTTTTCCGGTCAAGGGTGGCTTGCGGCTTTACTACAACCTTCCGGTCATCATAGAGGAAGACCCGCTCACCCGCGAACGCTTTGTCGTCGATGTGGACGCGATGGCGCTGGACTACGGGAACGCCGCAGGCAACACGCCGCCGCCGACTTCTGGCGCACTCGAAACACACGCCTTGACGCACTCATGGTCTGAGCAAGCCGACGATCAGCTTCAATGGCTGCATACCTTTCAAATCTTCCCCTTGCGGATGCAACCCAGCGAGACGGCGCAGCACGTCATCATCCAGGCTGGCGCGTACTACGCTGAAGGTGCATATCGTTGGCTAGTATCGTCGATTGACCTCGATCTTTCCACTTACTACCCCACCAGTGGCCATAAGTGGGTGCTGATCTATCTGGATGGTGATGGGGCCGCTGGCGTCGTCGATGACGGCGCGACCACGTTCACAGCTTTGAACGAGCCGCCATCTGGCACATACGCGATCGGCGCGGCGAAGCTGACTTTTGGGGCCGGAATCTCGTGGATGGAAGACATCGTAGACTTACGGTTTATGTTGCAAAACCCTGGGTACATCTATGACTTCATCCAATTTTCGCTATCCTACACTGGAGCTATTGAAGAAGGCCGCGTGCAGTGGAACGCGGATGATGGCACGTTGGAAGTGGGTATGCCTGGTGGCAACGTTGCCTTGCAAATCGGCCAGGAGATTCTCGTCAGAGCGAAGAACGATCAAGGCGCAGACTGCTACAACGGGCAGGTAGTCTACAACTCAGGGGCGTCAGGTCAACGTCCTGAATTTAAGCTGGCGCAGGCAGATAGCGAAACGACTGCGTTCCGTCTTGGCGTTCTTACTGAGGATGTGGCAAACAATCAAAGTGGCTACGTAAATCTTTTGGGGATGTTGCGCGACGTCGATACGAGCGCGTGGAGTGATGGCGATACCTTGTTCCTCTCCGCGACGACTGCGGGCGCGATGACAAACGTGGAGCCAGATGCTCCTAACTTCAGGGTTCCACTTGGGTTTGTGGTCTACTCGCACGCTACTGAAGGCATCATCTACATTTACATACAGTATCGGTCTAGACTGACTTGCTTACACGATGTCTATGCGCCAACTGTGATAGATGGCGATGTGCCTGCCTGGGTTGCGGCCAATTCTCGCTTTGAGATGACGACGATACCAGAAGCTATCGGCGCGATCACTCAAGAGCCTGGTGGCTTTGCTGACCCTGACAATATCGTTGTTAGCTACGACTACACCACACGCGAAGTGACTTTGACCCACGTCTCGGGCACGATTGTCTATTACGTGGATGGCGTCAAATACGAACTTGCATCGCCCTGGACGTCGGACCCGCACACGGCCACCGACGATGAATGGTTTTTGGCCGATTCAGGTTCAGGCCCGACTTGGAGCACTACGATATGGGCGTTCTCGCACGCGCAGTTTGCCTATGTCGAGTATGATTCTGCGAATAGTGTCTACTTCTGTTTCCGTGAGTGCCACGGGCTGATGCAATGGCAGTCTCATTACGAGCTTCACGAGGTCATTGGTACTTATCGCGAATCCGGTGGCGCTCCTACTGGTGGCACTTATGCTATACAGCCATCCTCACCGACCACAGCCGACAACACGCCAGGGTTCGACGCGGCCACGGTCGATGACGAGGATTTACACACAGTCATTCCGGCATGGCTTCAAGGCACGTACACGACACTGCACTTCACTGGTTCTGGCGCCACGTCCTTCGACACAGCCGCCACAGTACCCTATCGTGTAGGTACAACCTTCCCGTTGATCAACGTTTACACAGGCGGTGCTTTTTCAGAGGTCGAGGCATCGAATAACGACTACTTCAACGTTTGGCAGATCCTTGCTCCTGCGGCTAGTGATACGGAATCCCAGAAATACCGCGTGTTGATGCTTCAGCCGCAGGATGTTCACTCGACATTGGTAGGGGCGCAGCTTGAAGACTTCCGTGGGTACTATTTGGGCGACTTCGCCGCGATCGCGCCTGAGTATGTCGCTTATGTGAAAATCACCTATCGAACGAATTCCTCGTACACTGGCGCAACTGGCCGTTGTCGCATCGAGGCTATTTCTTACATCACAGGTTCACGCGCCTCGCAGGTTGTCAGTGGGGGCGTGATCTATGGCCAGGCGACCACGGAAACGCAAGGCGTGATTGAACTGGCCACAAATGAAGAAACCGCTCTGGGTGCGGATACTGAGAGGGCGATTGTACCTTCCGGCTTGCGCTATGCGCTACTCGAACAAGCCAACTTCATGCCGTTCACAACAGAAGACGGGATGCTCTTGTTTGGACCAGGGTGCAGGCAGTCCCTAGACCGTTGGGTATCGCAGCGCAATCAGGTGGCGACTATTACGGGAGCCTTCCAACAAGTGCAAGGTAAATGGCCCGACACCCTAGCTATACATCCAGAGGCGGCTACAACAAACTTAGTGAAAAATCCTGTAGCTGGTAACGGCACGACTGGCTATGCCAGCGCGTGGGGTGACACGATTTCGCTGGACACTGCTGAGAAGCGTTTTGGGGAACAGTCGATCAAATGGACGTGGGACGGGGTATCTGGCGGCGGTGTTTATTACGATCTGACCGGCTTCGCTGCCAGCACCGATTATATCGCGAGTATGTGGGTGCGTATCCCTTCGGAGTTCGTGACTGGCGGCACTGCGATACTGGCTGTGGTGTTTGGAGATAGTTGGGCAAACCTGGGGCAGACCACCATCACGACCTTCGATAAATGGGCGCGCATCGTGGTTCCATTCAACTCTGGAACAAACACGCTGATTCGCCCGACGCTATACTTTAACAATCTTTCTATCACTGGCAGTGCTTATGCCCACCTCGACGGGGTGCAAGTAGAAGACAACGACGCGCACACCACCCTGTGTTATGGTGATCTCGCGTGGTGCGCGTGGAACGGCGAGCCACACGATAGTACGAGTTCTCGCGTAGCCACTTACATAGACATCAACGACTATGTTCCGCTGCTGTATGGGCAAGATGCCTTCTCGGTTTCGATGTGGATACAAGCACCCTATGACAATGATTCTGATTGGCCTGACAACAACAATCCGCGAATATGGGACTATAACGTAGCATCGACTAGATGTATCGTGTATTTCACAAGGGGTAGTCCTGGTACTTTGGTGCTTTACGTTGGCGGCAATTCCACAGGCGCATCGGTGGAATTTTCAGCCGGAGATTGGCTGCACGTCGTCACTACTTACGACTTCTCAGCGAATGTCTACCGGCTGTATTTGAACGGCGAGCTGCTTCTCGAAGAGACGTGGTCGGTTTCTGCGCCTTCGTCATCGACTGGTAGCTGGTTTATTGGGTCTAGTCCCAACTTTTGGTCATGGGGTGGCCCGATTGCTGAATATGCGGTTATAGGTGCGGAGCTGGACGCTGAAGAAGTCGCCTATCTATACAACAGCGGATTGCCGATGGTAGATACCGGAGCTTTTATACTGCCAGTGGACGAGGTGGACGCGGTATTCGAGGAGCCGGTGGAGTTCTTCGGGGATGACGGTCTGCTGCTGCTTGGACCTGGGTCACGTCAATATCCTTCTGGATGGGTATCGCAGCGTGGGCAAAAGGCCACCATAACGGGGGCTTTCCATCAAGTACAGGGCCGATGGCCTAAGACGCTGGCACTCCTGATTGAGAGCACCACGACTAACTATGCCACAAATCCGGTCGGGAACGCTACCACTGGATGGGCCGATCCGTATGGCACAGTCACGGTACGGGCCGTAGAGGAGGCCCTAAATCAAACCGTTGTGCGCTCTACTGCGGACACAAGTGGTAACGATTCGTTTTTGTACTACACAACAGCATCAATCTCACTTACGTCCGGCGATGCGTGGTCTGCATCGGTGCGCGTGCGCGCCGACCAGGAGCTAACAACAGACATCGCCTTTTATCGTGAATGGGCACAGAACATCGGCGGCACACTAAGCGTAGTGCTTACTCCTGAATGGCAGACCTTCTCATTGTCTGGAACGGTGAACGCTACAGGTTCATACGTGCTGCGTCTCATCATAAATCCCGATGCAGTCTCTAACGGTCAAATAATCGACGTCGATTGGATACAGATCGAAAAGACATCCGCGCCGACTTCTGTAGCTTGGGGCGATGCCGGTGAGGGTTATGCGTGGTCCAGCACGCCTCACGCCAGTAATACCGTTCGCACTGCAACAGATGTCAATCTTGACGACCATGCCCATCTACTCAATGACAAAGAGCAAGTATCTATAGCCATGTGGGTGCAAACACCATACGATCACGACGCTACGCTAGAAAACGATTACGGCAGGCTTTTTGAAGCATATTACTCAGCCAGCGAGCGGAGAGCGGTCTACTATAACGGGCTAGTTGACAGATTTTATCTGTACTTCGACGGCGTCGGTCTTTCTGTCGATGCATGGCCTATCTCGTGGCGTGCTGGTGACTGGCTGCACGTTGTGACCACTTTTGACTATACAGCTAACGACTTCCGTGTGTATGTGAATGGGGAGTTGCATGTGCGCAGCACTGCTTCGTACTCCGCACCCACAAACCTAGATCAATTTAACCTCGGTGTTGGTTATAGCGGGGGATCGCGCTTCGGTGGCGCGTTTGCCGAATTTGCAATCATCGAGGGCGTGCTATCCTACGAGAAAGTGCGCCAGTTGTATGAGTTTGGGCTACCGCTGGTTGATCTCCATCCGGCATTACCACCCGCCGAAAACATCGGCCCCAATCACGGATCGTGGCATATCTTTTACGGGAGTGCTTCGGAGACAGCTATCTCCTACACAGCCGTCGATCACACGGAATTTGGATGGGGTGGCCCCGTATCGGGGAAGCTTCAGCTCGAAGCTCTCATGAAGGGCACGACGCCATCGACCACAGCCTATGCAATTCTGGAATGGGACGACAGCGGAACATGGCGCGAGGTCAGTCAGAGTGAGATTTCCGTCACTGGCACAACTGAATCCCTCGCGAGGTCGGCAGTATTTTCGCTGCCACCTGACGAACGAATGTATCGCCTTTCGCTTATGAGCGACACGGGCAGCATGGTCTATTGCTATCGTGCGGCCCTCATTTGTACCCCAGGAGGTCTAGCAGAGCTATGAAATACCTGAAACCTGATTTTGTTCCTATGCTGCACGATGCAGGACTGGATGACACGATCTTGACGTCCTTCAGTCATTCGATTGACCTGGTTGATCTCGTAGACGCCGTGAATGTTTCGGCATCTCTCAATCTGACCCCCGCCGATCTCGCACACTACATCGCGGAGCGTGGAGGTCTTGGCCTGACCGTCACAGGAGGCACACTAAAGCCCGCGTCCGCTCGTCCCGCATCGGTCGAGGGGATTGCGGCTGATACTTCTGGCGTCTGGTTCGATGCTCCAGATACGGGCCTGTATGACGTCCGGTGGTACGTGAACGGAGAATTGCGCCACGAGGAAGAACGCGACTTGAGCGACAATCGCTATTTAGCCCTGACCACGATCGATGCACAACCAGGGGACGTGATACAGATCGCGCTACGGGTTGGGCTGGCTATAAGTTGGTGGTCGCGGGTGCAGCTCTAATCATTTATCCCAAAATGAAAAACGCGCCGGTGGATCCCGCTGGCGCGTTTTGTATTTCCTGGGAAATAGGTTAGGTGCGGTCGCGTGGTTCCGGCATTGGAATCCTTTCGCGTAGCTCCATCTCTCTTCTTCCTCCTTTAAGGTTGTGTGTTGGGCGTGAATTCCTTATCACCCTCGAACTCAGTCTCTACGCCTAACCATATCTGGTTCTCCCGTTAAGCAGCTTCAGCTTCAGAATCGAACGCCAGCCAGAAGTGATTGAGTAGTAAGCGGCAGGAAGAAAACAGGGCAAGGCCCGCGACTTCTTCAACATCAAGACGGGTTTCTGGATGCAGATAGCAGACGTTTGGCCGGACGCCGAAGCGTGCCTCGTAACGCTCGATCGCTGGCCCAAGTTTTTCCTCGATACTGCGCTTGCTCGAATCGTGCCAAAGCAATCCGATCTTTATCATTCTGCCTCACCCCCTAGCACTTCCCATTCCCTGATAGCCCCTCGTCCCATGCTCTCCATCATTGGCGGTGTTCCGTACCCTGGCCCGTATCCATTTTGTTGCCCCAGCATCGGCTGTTGCGGCTGCACCTGGAAGACCATAGGAACGGTTTGCTGCGTCTGCTGTTGTGGGCGCTCCATCCTGGCGCGGAGAAGCGCGTAGCCCAATAAGCAGATCGGTAACAGGATTACCGCAATGATGGCGATGGCGAAAAGCCCGCCGACTACGAAGGCGAGCGTTTCGGTCGAGAAGCGTTGCGTGATGACCACGACGCCGACTATGACGGCGATCGTCGTCATCAGAAGAAGAAAACGCCCTATGCGCTTGCCGATCGGTTCTCTGTAGTTCATTGGCCCTCCATGAGTGACGCTACCGCTACCGCTACCTCTACCGCCCCATGCGTCCTGTTTTCGTCTGCGTCCGAACATCTAATCACCCCCTGGCGCTGCGGTAGCGGTAGAGGTAGCACTGTTGATGTCCGCTTCGAGGATACCAACTGCTTCGTCGAGCCATGTGGCGAAGCGACCTTCGTATCTCTTTGCGCTGGGCCAAAGGCTGCGGCACAACTTGGATTTGTTCACCTTTCCATCGAAGTATGCCTCGCGGACGCTCGGCCAATGCTTTGCCATCTTCGCCGCCGCAGTGATGGCACTGGCCGTGTGCGCTTCTTCCTTTGGTTCAGGTTCTATTTTTACGGGCTTAACGTCGAGCAGGTTGATCCCCTGGCCGCTCTCCGTTGCCGCATTTCTCTCTATTTCGACCATGCCCCCCTGGTCATCCAGCGAGTACACGGGAAGGTCGTTAGAAACGCTCCCAGCGAATTCGATGCGTTTAACATGGGAAAGCAAATCTTTGGGTTCGATGTAGGCGACCTGAAACCGGATAGGCCGATCTCCGCCAGCGACGGCGAGGAAGTCGCCGCGTCCGTTCAGTAGGTGCGCGTTTGTCCCTGCCCTTCCGCTGGCTACGCGGGCATCGTCAGCGGAGACAACCTGACCGACGAGGCGTAATGGGAAGTTGGCCCGCATCACGCTCCCTAAGATCGCAGAGGAAGGGTGCTGTGTCGCCGCAATCAGATGTACGCCGGCCTCGCGACCTCGCTGGGCGATACGGGTAATCGTTTCTGTAGCATCCTTCCCGCCAGCCATGACCAAATCGGCCAGCTCGTCAATGAAGACGATAGTGCGCGGGCAGGAGTTTCCAAGCACCCCGTCTCCCGATGTACTTGCTGGCAGGATTCCCTTTCGGTCGCGCCATTCGATCATACGGAATAATGAGTGCAAAGCCTCGATAGCTTCCCCCGCATCGTCGATGGCAGGACGCACCAGGTGCGGCGCTGAGGCAAGCGGCTTGAACGTCCTGTTTTTCATGTCGATGCAAACAAGCTGCGTCAAATCCGGTCGAAATGACAGCACGAGTGACGCGGCGATCGTCCGCAGTAGGGCCGACTTCCCGCTTCCGGTTGTGCCCGAGACAAGGACGTGTGCGACCTCTGGCGCAGAGAATCGTGACAGCAACGGAGCGCCATCGTCGGTTAGGCCCAAGAGGGCCGTAGCGAAGGGCAATGGGCCTGCTTCACCCAACAGGTTCATAAGGCTGACGCTTTGCGGGTTCGGATGTGCAAACTCCAAGATGACCCCTTCCTTGCCTTTGTCTATGGTCAGCGTGGGTACTTGCATCGCCAGGGCCAGATCGTCCGAGAGGCGCTTTATCGCGGCATAGCGGATGTGTGGCGCTGGATTCAAGAAGAAACGAATAAGGCGCGGGCCGACAGTGCCGCCAGTGATGCGGCCAGGTGCGCGGTGCGCGGCGAGGACCGCTTCGACGCGATCCGCTTGATATTCGAGATATGGGCGCATTGATCGTGGCATTATTCCCTCCGTATAGAAACTTAGCGAGCTTGGATTCCGTTGCGCGTAAGCAGGTACATAGCCCAATCTGCTTGCGCTTCTTTGACGTGAAAGGTAAGCGTGTCCTCCGTGAAGCCGCGACCCCACAGAGTAACGCCGTATGAGTTGAGCATATCTTCGACTTCTTGACCACTGAAGCCGCAGAAGCGATCTATGGTGATCTTGCGCTGCCGCGTGCCTTCGAGGGTGTGCAGCAGGACGGTCAGTGGTTCAACCCAGTCGAGCTTTGCGAGAAATTCGATGAAGCCCATCGCGTCAGTTGATCTCCGCTCGTCTGCACCAACGCATCACCTTGTCTCTGGTGGCGCGTCCCGTCGCGCTACTGACGTCGGCACCTAGCCCGATTGCCCACTGCAAGACTTCATCCCGCGTCAGCGTGTCGCGTCGTCCGTTGAGTGACGCAAGCCATTTGTCGAACATCGGCTTGTTCAACTGCACTGGCGCTTCATCTGCTGCGGGTGGCGCGTCATCCTGCGTCACTGGCGCTTCATCTGCTGCGGGTGGCGCGTCAGGTGTCGCGGCGACGTAGTTGACTGGCTGCGTCAGTAACGCAATATACTTGTTCCTTTCCCTCTCTTGGAAGGTGCGCTTGTCCTGGTTCCACTTCTCCCAACGCTGTGCGAACGTCATCAGGTAGAATCCGGCTTCCATGCCGTTGGCATAGAAGTCGAAGACGGAGCAGACGAGCAGGACCAGCGGGCCGTATGTCCGTACCAGATTCACCCATTCATGGACAATCGACGTTTGGCGGGCGAAGGGCACAGCAACAACGCCCAACGTCGCAATCATCGAGATGGCCAGGCCGCCGATGTCGAACAGGCGTTCTATCCATCCGTGATCCTCGTTCAGCAGCTTACGAAACACCTCGATAACCACGAAGATCGTCCCGACCTCGCCGCCGATGACCATCATCCATGAGCCAAGCCCATCCGTAGCGGCCTGGATGTCCCTGGCCCTGATAGCCTCGCCGCCATAGATGGCCGCGCCAATAATCCAGACAAAGGCAGGTGAGAATAAGGCCCACATCATGGGATCGCGGAATGGGGTGCGCGGTTCTGGCTTCCAGTATTCAGGCGGCACCCAGTCTCTCAGCTTTTCCTCGATAAAGTCAATTAGCTGCTGTGCAGCTTCGTGTTTTGACACAGTATCCTCCGTGTTGTGTATTTCCCAGGAAATAGTTAGGCGCGGGTTCCGCGCATACGATCTCTGAATAGTTCCGGCAAGCTCCGTTTCTCAGGTGGAATCCAGGGCACGCCCAAAACTTGAAAGAAGTCTGTCTCGTTTGGTAGTGTCAGGGATTCACCATTCCGGTAGACAACGCCTTCAGAGAAGCCGATCTCGATAGGCCGGACGCCGCCAGCCCACGGCGCACTCACGAGCGCGCGCGAAAACTCCGCTGGACCAGTGCGGATAGCCATGATGTAGCCCCAGTTCTTGCTCGTCGCTCCGAAGAGGTCCACGGCCATACCACTGACGCGATGTATCAAGCGCTTGTGGCGCGGGCCGTTAGCTTTGATCTTTGTGTCCCACTTCAAGACGCGACTTTCAAGCAGATCGTTGACTGCCCCTTCGATCATCGCGCCATCCAACGGGAAAAGCGTGCCCGCGCTTTCGATAGGTCCAATCTTCGACTGGAAGACAATCTCGATGTCTCCGACGTCGGGTTCCAGTCTCCGGATGCTGCCGGCGATCTCGATACGTTCACACGCGGGCCGAAGCGCATCGGTCAACAGTTGGGCGATTCTCATGACCCTAGCCAGCTCCATCGCCGTCCCCCTCGTCTAAGGTGAAGATGTTGAGGCTTAGGTCAGTTATGAACCCTGGTAGCCCCACTATCTGGTTGACGTGTTCCTGCTCGATCACAATGCCGCCGCAGTCGAGGGCTTCGACGTCTACGCCGTCACCCGTTTTCCATTCCGTGACTTCCTTTACTGGAATGTGAGGGGCGACCGATAGCTGACCACGGCCAGGATGCCCGAATCGCTTCCAAACTTCACACAGGATGTAAGGTGGTAGATTGGCGACGACTTCATTCCCTTGACCGAGCAAAAAGTTAACTTGCTGGCAAGCGTTTCGAGACAACCACCAAATCATATAAGGTAATCCGTTCTTCATAGTCGATCCCTCCCCTTCTAATTACAAAATAACAGTCTTACAATTTGAATTCCCACCCGCAGGATGGGCAGGTGTGCCATTCGTCGATGATCTCTCCGCACTCTGGGCATTGGTATGGCGCGTTGCGGTCGATATATTGCGCGACGTAGGCGAGTATTGCCGCTGCGATGCAGATCGAGCCCAAGATGATGAACTTGTCCATCACTCAGCCACCCCAGGTAAAGCCTTCATCTTCGAGACGAGGGTGGATAGCGATTCCCATGCCCCTTCCGTGTCGGTGATGGCAATCGCGCGCTCGGCTTCACGAGCTACAACGCGGTTGTACGCTTTGATGAACTCGACGCGCATCGCGTCCTGGTGCCTATTGCGGACAATTCGATACCATTCGAGAAGTTCGACGGTGCGCGTGATAAGCGGGTGCGAAAACTCTGGAAGCTGCCATCCTCCGATGAGTTCCGTGTCCTGAACTTCTGCCCAGGCTTCGATGTCCAACGGTGGCGGGTTGACCTTGATTAGTGCGGCCTCGCGTATTTCTTCGACGGCAGGGAAGAACTTGTAGTGCGCTCCGCACCATAGCACAGCCGCTTCCAGACTTTCAATCGGAATATCGGAGAGCAAGGCCATGTACATCGCGATGGTGGCAACTGTGACCTTGTGCGCGTTCGATGGGAAGCCTGCGGCCAGCATCTTTATGGCCATATAACGTTGTAGTTCGTCATGCGTCAACGTAGGTGACATTTTCCTCTACCCTTTGGACTTGCCTAAGTCCGGTCAGTCGCTCGAACTCCTCGAACGCATTATCGCCCGTTGGCTGTTTCTCCGGTCGATCTTCCCCTGGTATTTCTCCGCGTGCCCAGTAGTCAAGCATCCCCTTCGTGTTGAGTACATTCCAGCCTATGCCGACCCAACCTTCGCAGACCCTTTCCCATAGGTCGAGGGCTACTGGCTGCTCTCCGACCGTATCAGCGACTTTCTGACGCCATTCTCCGCGAGGATAGTAATGCGTCTGCTCACGAAAGATCGCTACGGCCGGATGCTGATTCACTGACAGCTTACTCTCGATATGGTCAATTAGGGTGCTGCGCGGCTTCTCGCGTCCCTGCTCCGCTTCGAGGATGGCGAAATACTCTGCCCGCCTGAACTTCATTTTTTTGATAGCCTTTACAGAAAGATCGAATTGATTCGGTAGGCAGTCAGGGGGGCGCACTTGTGCGCCTTCTCCCTCTCCATCTTCTTCATGTTCAGTGGTATTCTTAGAAGGGATATTCTTTGGTTCACCTGGTGAACGCATTGCGTTCACGTCCTGAACCCTGCCATTTTTTGCGTTCACGTCCTGAACGCTATCACTTGCGTTCACCTGGTGAACGCTATAGCGTTCGTGATTCTCGCGCCAGATGTCCGCGATCGTGATATGGTGCGAGATACCGCCAGGGGCAGCTTGCTCCGCGATGACGATCAGCCCGCGCTGTTCGAGGCTTTGCTTTGCCTGAGATACTTTACCCACGCTCATGTTACAGGCTGCGGCGAGGGTGCGCGTAGTCTGCCAGCACTTGCCGTGTTCTCCGGCGACACGCCGCAGATGGCAGTACAGGCGATGCTCGTAGACATCCAGGCCCATATCATCAATGAGGTGCGGAAGCATCTGGAAGTGCGTGCGCGGACTTTCCTCTAAAACGATCTCGTTATTCATAGCGGGTTCCTAGTCTGCTGGCGTCTCCAACATCTTCAGCACGAGTTGGCGCGTCAGTTCAGCGTCCGCTTGGGCGCGGTGGGGCTGCATCCCTTCGGGAAGCCCAGTGACAGACATCGCGGCACAGGCCGTGGTCAGCTTGTAGTTGCGCCTGCCGCCGCGATACATCGCGTAGGCGCGCATCGCACAATGGAAGTCGCAATCCAAGAGCGTGAGGTCCAGGTCGAAGGCGTGCGCGGTTTGGGCGATCATCCGCATATCGAAGTTGGCGTTGTAAGCAATGACCTTCTTACCATTCAGGACGCGGATAAGCTCAGGCCAGATGGTGGGGAAGAGTGGGGCAGCATCTAGCTCCGATGGGCCGATGCGATGGACTTCATAGGCGCGCTGAGTCATTGCGATGGTGGGGTTCAGCAGGGATTGTAAGATCAGATTGCCGGTCATGTCGATGATGGCGATCTCTACGATCTGGTCCATATTGCCTAGTCCGGTCGTCTCGGTGTCGAGGACCAGTGCTTCGGTGAGGTCTAGCTTCTGTATCATTCCCAAGTCCTTCGTGTAGCGGTTTGCTGCGTGCTTGCCTTGCCCTAAGCGCTTGTTTTCAGCGATATGATCGAGTAGGCTTGTCCGGTCGATGGCCCAGGCTGTACCAAACCTATCCGCTTTTAGAACGCCCGTTCTAGCTAGGCGTCTGATATTGTGCGTGGTGTAGCCTGCAAGCTCTGCCGCGAGTTTTACGGTAATTGAGTCTGGATTCATGGACATTGCTCCTATGGTCATAAGCACCCCTTTCATAAGAATGAAAAAACCCTGCTCCAATAGGCAGGGTGTAAAGTGCTCAGGTAACGCCGCCTATCTCGGCTAAGTCTGTGACCTTCGATGAGTGTCCGGCTGCATCGAGGTATTACGATTCGGTATGTACTCATTCTACAGGAAAACAGAAGCGTTGTCAAGCATTTCGCGAAAAGTCATCTCGAAAAGGCCATGCCTGGATCGCGCTTTTTATAGAACATACATTCTATTGACACGAAATGTGACCCATGCTATAATATAGGTAGTACCCTTACGTAATAACTTTAACAGAAAAAACAGTCACGATCAGGTCCGGCAACCTAATCGTGACTTTCCCCACAACCGAGATAGGCGGGTGTAGGTAAGATCATTGTAACATCTTATTCAACCCTCGCAAAATCATCGGCGGGGGTTTTTTCATAATTCAAAACGGAGGTAAAGGTATGTTCAGAGACGAAGTTCCCTTGTTGCAAGAGGCGCTTACTGCTCACGGGCCGGAAGAGCAGATCGCCGCGACGGTGGAGGCATTACTGCCTCAGTATGAAGATCGGTTACGGTTGTTCTATCGGGACAATCCGCCGACGGTCTTCCCGCTCAATGTCAACTGCTGGTTGTTCAGCGAGCTTATCTATCGCTTTGGTCCGCCCGAAGTATTGGGGCGAGCCTCAGCGATTGCCCGCAGAATGGACGCGGTGCATGACCCGATTCGGTTGGCGGTGGCGGCATGACGAAGAAGGTCTACACGAGCCTTGAGGATATGCAGGCGAAGGGAGAGGCGCAGTTGTCTCACGCACGCCAGCAAGAGGAAGCGCGTCAGGCCGCAGTAGAACAGGCGCGAGTGGACGAAGCTGCCGATCGCGTTCGAGCGTTCCAAGATGCTTTGAAGGCGATCGTTCCTGACCCTTTGTTGCCCTTGTTGGCCTATGATCGAACTCCGCTCATTGACCATGAGAGAGGGCAGATCTGGGTGCAGTTCAAGATCGAGGACTTGCCCCTGCTTTGGGCCAGCTTCCGATTCTGGAAAGATGGTCAAGATACTGCCGTAAGATTCGAGTCTCTCCTACTTGCGGCTATCGCGCTGGCGACGGACTTCGAGGGTAAGTATCGGGTGGACATCTACGAGCCGGAAGGACATCTCGAAGATGGATGGTATCACGTTCAGGATGATGGCGTCACCCACTTGTATACGTCTCGAAAGTCGAACAGCGAGGAGTGGGCTTCGATGGTGGCACTGGCCTATGAGCGCATTGACCTCTACGGAGAGCTTGAAGGACTGGCCGCAGTTATGGAATCCGACGCGGTTAATGAAGCGGCTATGCCCGAGACGGTTGAAGTTGAGGCTACAGAGTCCGATGCAGAGGAAGAGCCGTTCTATCAGATTGTGGAGTCTTCTTCTCCTGGCGTTGTGGTCGAGGTCGTCTCGGTGCTGATGGAAAAGGGCTGGCGGCTAGCTGGTAACTTGTGTGTCTCCCCCTTCGACGATGGTCGCTTCCTTTACTCTCAGCCGATGGAACGTGATTAGATGAACATCCAGGTCGCTGATACTGACTGCACGCCACCAGTCATCATCGGTAAGCGGTGCGTTGAGTTCTGCGATGGCGATCGTTGCTATTGGGTGTATCTAGCCCCTGGTAAGCCTGTTCCCGAAACTTGGGAGCAGGCACAGGCCGTCGATGGCGCAGTGAACACGGATGCCCGATGTCCCTCAAACTGGACAATCGTTGCATCGTTTCAACGGAACACAGTCCGGTGCGTGAGGCTGACTGCCGATCGCGGGACGTGCTATGTTCCTATCCGGTACGGCGCTCCGGTGCCGACCACTTTAGCGGAGTTGGGAGACGTGGCGGCTGCTCGTGGTGAGTGGTCGCCCGTTGGAATCGTTGTAGGTCATATTGATGTATCGGGGGCTGCCGATGGGAAGAAAACTGACTGAAGAAGAAAAGATGTGGAGGCGCAAGGAACGCCAGTATCCGGTTGCGGTATTTCAACTGGTGGCGCGTACTTATATGCCCTGGAAGCTATTCGAGGATTTTGTTGCGAGGCCGTGGGCAGGATTAGGGAAAGAAGAGTTGTCGTTACTTGAGGCCAAACAGCCTACTGGCTGGTCTGGTAGTTTGCCGTCAGCAAATCCAGAATCTATCAGTGAGTGGATGCTGGAAAACGATCTCAAGATCGTGGACATCAAGGCGAAGAAGTATTACGGCCCTGGAGCTTGGCAGGGCAAGTATGTCGTCAAGATTGGGCGTGCGGGCGAATGGCCGCTTACGCCGTGGGAGATGGCGCTGGAAGATCGTCCTGAGCCATTGGGTGACATTCCGTTCTAGGAGAGGAAGGAGAAAGTTATGCCGTTCAATAAAATGGTGAAGACCGACTATCCCCCGCGCTTGTGGGGGTTAGTCGGGTATCCAGGTGGAGGGAAAACCACCTTTGCGATGCGGATGCGGAGTCCGATTCTGCCGATCGATGCAGATCATCGCTTCCGTGAAGTGCTCGATGTGACCGATGCGCTTGTCTATGAATTGAGCGACAATCCCGCCGACCACGTTGACACAGATCGCATCGCCCAACTGCTCATGGCCAATATGCCAGGGAGTGGGGTGCGGACAATCGTCACGGACAGCCTGACGGCCATCATCAAACCGCTGGTAGTCGAAGGGATGCAGGCGCACAAAACTGGGCGCGAAAAGAATCTCGCCGCTGCATTTGCACCAAAGGCTATCGCGATGGCGCAGTTGCAGGATGTGGTTACGCGGTGGGGTACGGATGTACTCTGGATTTACCATCTCAACGATGGGCGCGATGGTCAGGGCGAGAAGGAAACGCGCGCGACGGTGAGTAAGACTGAGTTGGTGCGCTTGCTCCGCTGCTTGAACTTGAAGCTGCAAATCGTCAAGCGTGCCGATGACGTGCGCGGTATCAAGGTCGTATGGGCGCGACGTGGGCGCACGTTTCCGGAAGTGCCCATCCTGTGGGACGATTCTGGTACGTGGCTGGATATGCCTGAGAAGATCGAGCACGCCGTTTATGACGGCCTGACCGAAGAAGAACGCGATGCACTTCAAGAGGCTATCCCGACTTCGTTCAATGACGACGCCGAGGCCATCGAGTGGGGCTTTGATCGCGGTAAGTTCAAGGCGATTCAGCACGCACGCAACGCATACGAGGAAGTTGCCCGTGAAAGCGGAATGAAGGGCGTAGAGTTACACGCGCTCTGGATTGACAATGTGCTGGCGCGGCCTGACATCATCGACCCGCCGCCAGATGAAGAAAGCGAGGTGATCGAAGACGTCTCTGATCTGGATAACTACTTCCCGCGAGAGGATGCGGAAGGCGTCACTCCGCAGGCCGATGAAGTTCAAGAGCCGGTGCCAGGTCCAACGGAATTTTGGACGCGGGTACGGCAGTTGAAGGGGGCCGGACGGGTGTCGCCAGATGTAGAAAAGCACCCGCCAGTCTCTACAGAGATAACGGCGGCAAAGGCGTCCGGCGATTGGAGCAAGGCGCTGGCCGCGTTGTCTACACAGATACGAGGATAGAGGTGTTGGCCGACTACCGAGGTCGGTTTCATGGGGAGGGTGGCAGCTTTGCCACCTTCCCGCATTTCAATATTTCCCAGGAAATAACACGAGGTGAAAGGGCTATGTTTAGAATTCCGTTGAAAAGGATTGAAGACAATCCTTACCAGACGCGCATGGTGTATGGCGACCTAACCGAGTTGAGGGACGCGATACTCGAATTGCGCGAAGTCTTACCAGAGACAAGCGGGCTGATCCAGGTGCCTCCCGCTCGAATCGTCCTTGACGGCGAAGTGATCATCGTGTCAGGGGTAGACGAAGACTGGAATGAGTTTTTGCGGGCGCACGAAAAGGCAATGGTGCAGATCAGTGTCGGCCATCGTCGTCTGCGGGCCTTCATGGAGATAGCGCAGAGCAACGCGCATTACGAGACTTTTCCGGTTGAGCTGCGGATGTTGAGTGATAGCGATATGGCAGACATCGCATGGGCCGAAAACGAGAAGCGCGACGGTATCAGTGACATCGAACGGGCCGTCGCCCTGGATCGCGCAATCACCGACTTTAAGTTGAGTCAAACGAAGATCGGTGAACGGTGGGGGTTGTCGCAGAGTGCGGTCGCAAATCTTATCCGCTTGCTTCGTCTTCCGGTGAAGGTGCAAGGGCTGATCCGCGATGGCGATATTACAGGCCGCCACGGTCGGGCGCTGCTGCCCCTGGTCGATATGGACGAGAAGTGGCAAGTCTTCCTCAGCATCCTGGGCACTGGCGTCCCTGGTCAGTATCGAACGGTGAAGGAATTGAGCGCCGCCGTCGCAAGGCACGTCCGTGAAAACACGTATAGCCTGACCCCTGACGACGTGGGCTTCGATGCGAAGTGGGACGCCTGTGAGAAGGACACGCGGATATGTGAAGGTTGCAAAGATCACGTCAAGATTGGGCGCGAGTGGCGTTGTACTGACCTGCGCTGCCGGCAAGCCAAAATCCGCAAGCACAAGATCGTGATACAAGGTCCGCAGAAGGCGAAGCAGACTTATGAGCTGCTACGCGACAAGCTGAACGATACTTGGCTGCTGGTCGATAAGCCGCAGGCGTGGGCGCAATGTTCAGGATGCAATCGGGCCTATCGTGACATGGTATCAACGTCGAGCGAGGCAACGGGCTGGTTACAGAGCGAGCGGATGATGAAGGCGATCTGCCCTGACTGCCGCGAGCGTGCTGGCGGACTTGAGCCGACAGAATTCCAGACCGAAGAGACCGTCGAGGAAGCAGAGATCGCGGGCGCACCCACGGTTCTAGCTCAAACGGGCGACACGACGCCGCCAGCCGCTACCGTCCAGGTGTCTGCTCACACGCGGGCAAAGCCAACTATCGTACTCCCGCCGCCGACACCAAAGCCTCACGTCCCTGGTCCGGTGCGCGTAACCTTGCTGATTATGCCTGGTACTGATCTCCGCGAGCGCGACGTCCAGGGTTCGATTGGCGAGACTGGCCCCACAGCGTTCAAGAGTGGCAAGTTCGATCGTATCGAGTGGCTGCTGACAGAATTGCTCGAAGGGTACTTCCCTGAACTGGTGCAGGGAACGAAGGCGGCAGACGATGACGAAGCCGAGTGAGTTGGGGATTCCCTTCGATGTGGGTGACTATGTGCGGTATGGTGAAATGGTAGGGCAGGTGCGCTTCTTCTCTACCGACTATCAGACGGCTTTTGTAAAGCCCGTCGATAACGGCAAGATGCAACGCTTGTCCGTGAACGTTCTACTACTAGTGGAGGTGCAGACAGATGGCGACGAAGTATAAGTATCAGGATTATGAGTACGTTGACGAAAACGACGAGTTGACCGTAGAAGAGGTTCGGCGGCAGTTGACGCCACACTTCGCGGAAGTTGCTGCGGCCACGGTGAAGAAGTCGAAGGACGGAGATTTGAATGTTGTGACCTTCGTTAAGAAAGCGACTACGAAGGGGAGCGATGAACAGCACTGATATAGTTGCTCGTCTTGAAGACTTACAGCCTCTACACATGGAGGCTGTAAGTCAACTTATGGCGCTGGTCAAGTTCAAGCACGACGCTACACAACTAGCCGCCGTGATACAACAACTCGAACAGCATAGCAATGAACTGACGACACACGTCATCAAATCAGGGGAGGTCGTAGAGCGATGCTTGGCATTATCAGCCAAACCCAGCCGCCTGCCGCCAGGGTTCTGAAACTACGCACCTTCAAGCGGCTGCTCGATAGATACCGCTTGTTGAGCTATAGTACGATGATCGGTGCGGTCGATGATGGGTATCTATCCGCATATCGAAACGCGCGCAGGTTGTATGGTCAAATCTTCCCTGAAAGTCGCAAGCCAACAGGTGGGCCGTATGACGTAGAGGTGCAACTGTTAGGCCGGATTCATAACGAGCTTTTTCCGGTTGATCTCGAAGCGTATGACGAAGTTGTGTGGGGAGGCGAGACGTTTGCATTGTGGCTTCCGATCTGGCCTGAGTCTTATGGTATACCGTGGGAAGTGTGTCCGGTGCATCATGTCGAAGACCACTACGCACCGATCGGTGCAGCGGCGATCTCTGGGCTACAGCCTGAATACGAGCACATGCAGGCATACGCAGACGAACGCTACAACGATGCCCTGGGGTGGCTGGCGCGTAAGGGATTCACGCAGTACAAGGTAGTGACTGACCAGAGCCGCATCTTCGAGCAGTTGAACGCGCTGCCGGTCCCTTTCAATGGGATGGCAGTTGCTTATCAGTGCTTCACGCGGGCCTCTGGCAATTCCTTCATCGACAACGTTCCCGCGATGTGGGATGGCGAATACGAGGATTGGGAAACACGCAATGGCTGGACCGCTTGGGCCGTCGAGATGTATGCGCTCGACTATCGGGCCGCGAAACCAAAACTTGCCCAGTTGCAGGCATACATCGACTGGTTCAAGGGCAAGGATGCAGTACAGGCAACAATGAAGGTCTTGGAGCTGATCGGGCCGATCTTCCATCTCGCTCCAATGGCTGACCACATAGTGAAGTTGGAGAGTGCAGAGACATGACAGACGAAAACACGAACACAGAACACGTAAACGTTTATGATGCCTATAGTGCGCTTGAGATTGCGCTGAATGGCGATGCGGCATTATCAGACGCGAGCTATCAGAAAATCCAGGGCCGCGTTGATTTGTACGAAGAAACGATCATCCTGACGAAGTTCGAGCGCGGCGAGGCCGTGAGTGCTTACGAGATCAGTCCCGAAGCGCTGGCCGTGGCGTTCTCTGGTCTGCCGTTGACCAGCGGCCTACTTCCCGCCGATTGCCTGTTCTACAGGCGCGAGGATGGCGAGGAGTCCATCGGTATCTACGTGCCCCCGCAGAGACGCAAAATGAATGTCAAGTCAGAGGGATTCCCTGATGTTTTTGATATCGTCCTTCCTGGTTTGGTGTTTGCAGGTAAGGGGTACGACTATTGGCTGTGGGCCGTCGCAAAGCGCCCGACGACTGAGGGTGACGATCTGTTTCACGCGCCCTTGCCCAACGTCGCAGAGACAGGGCGCATCTGTTGGGGAAACACTGACCAGCCTTTGTGCAGTCGCACGACGATTCACGCGGCGCTGGCGCTGTTCTTCGAGAGCGTCTTCAATCTGGATTTTGCAAATGGTAAATCACGAGCGCATCCTGACAACGTGCTCCGGCAATGGCAAGCCTTGTCTGGAGCTGAAGCCTATCCGGTTGACGATCTTCTGATGAAGGCGAAGGTAGGTGAGGTATGTTGAAGATAAGGAATCCGGCAGGGTACATCATCCATTCTGGACATGAGCCGGATTTTGGCGACGGCCATACTTACCACTACGTGATGGCCGGTAACGGGGTTTTCAAGGTCGCTCGTAACGCCTATCTGCTGGCGATCGTCCCCCTGGCGACGTGTAAGATCGTGGGACTGCCGCTCTTGAGGCCAAAGGTCCAACTGAGGAAAGGGGAATTGCCGGCATACTTGCTCGATTCGATCTTGCACGATGCTCGATCGGTGGCGACAGCATCTCCGAAAGAGGCGCTTTACCATATCCGCATGGATGGGTTGAACGCGAGAATAGTAAGGCCGCGTCAGAATGTTGGAGAAACCCATGCTGTGTGCGTCGGTGATGGTGGCGCGGATGTGATCATGGACATCCATAGCCACTGCGACGGCGCGGCGAATTTCAGTCCTATAGACGATCGTGACGAGGTAGGGTTCCGCTTGTATGGAGTGATTGGCACCATCTTCACCCGACCACAGATACAGTTGCGCGTAGGCGTTTATGGTGACTTCTGGACCGTACCCCTTGAAATGTTGTTTTTCGGTAAGACAAAACTCGCGGAGGTAAAGAGGCGATGAAGGGTGTGCAAGAATACTTTGGGGAAGGCTGGCGCCAGGTGGACGCGATACACTTGGACAACATCGACACGCGCAGAGACATCGCGGGCGAAAAGGTTGGGCCGTTCAGCATGGCCGTGAAAGCAGTGCTCCGGTCACTGTGTCGGATTGACGGCGATGGCTACCTGAAAACGAAGAGGGCAGGGACGTACAAGCAGTTGCGGGCAGGGATGTTCACGCTGGCCGACGTCTTCGCGGAAGTCGTCAGGTATCGCAACGGGAAGTACATCTATGGATTCAGTGTTAAGTCTCACGATCTACTTGACGACTGGTTCTTCGTCGAGGGTGATGGAGACAAGCCTAAGACGCTGCCTACGTCTATCGCTGAGGATGTCTATCGGGCGCTGGATGAAATTGGCCGTTTGGCCGTGGTGATGCTGGCAACGCCGCCACAAGACCGGATGCCCACGGTGCAACGGGCGAGCCTGCAACTGGTCAAGATGTATGCAGAGGCAGGAAAGGCGATGATGGTCGGAGAGGCCGGACGTCTCGAACTTTCAGGGGAGGCAATTCGTGGAGATTAAGCTAACAACTCAGAGACTACGCAGGATTATGGTGGGCGAGATCGAGCAGGTCAAGATCGTGCTGGTCGGCTGTGGGGGTACGGGTTCATTCGTCGCGCTGCACCTGGCGCGTCTCGCATATCACGCCCACGAGCAACGGCAGTTGCCTGTAAGCCTGACCTTTATTGACCCTGACATCGTAGAGCACAAGAACATCGGTCGTCAGAATTTCTCACCCGTCGAGATAGGTGCGGCAAAGGCGTGGACCCTGATGCGGAGATACAACGCCGCATTCGGTTTGCAGATCAAGGCTATCGTCGATGGCGTTGAAAACTACACGCAGATGTATCGCAATAACGGGAAGGATTTGTGCATCGTCGTTGGGTGCGTGGACAATGCCGCCGCACGCAGGAGCATCGCGAGTCGCGCGCCAGCATATCAGTTCTGGTGGCTGGATTGCGGAAACGCGGAACACGCTGGCCAAGTGCTGCTTGGCAATCGGTATGATCTCGAAAAACCAGAACTCACGCTGGATTTTTGCTCGGGTTTACCACTGCCTTCCATCCAACATCCTGAGTTGCTGGTCGATGACCCTGTAGAGAAGATGGCCGAAAGTTGCGCGGAGTTGACCCTACGCGATGCCCAGAGCCTAATGGTCAACCAGGCCGTGGCTACCTTCGCTTCGCAATACCTGTATCGCCTGATTTTGAGTCAGGACTTGGACATCTATGCAACGTACTTCGATCTGGTTAGTGGTTCGGCGCGTAGTTTGCCGATCTTGACCGAAGAACAGGAGGAAAATCGTGATTAAGTGGACGTGTGAATGGTGCGAGCCGTCGAAGTTTGTGGTACTCAGGCCGGAATGGTGTCAGTATCGCTTCTGTGAGGTGCATAAGTGCATGACTTGGCACTGGCCGAAGATTGACATCGGGTTTCAGCTTGAGACTTTTGAGGATGTAATGACGGTACGGCCGTCTACTGGAACGACTGACGTGGCCACCGATGGCGATGACATCCTCGCGGCCATCAAAGCAGCGAAGGCGAAGATCGCGGAGTTCGGACCGGCCCCCACAATGATGTGGGTGGTCAAAATGCCCAACGTCGTCGACTGGCTGGAGTCTTTGCCTACGCCTTACCAAAGGTACGATCCGCACCTTGTCCCTCTGATGGTCGTCCGCAATGATGCAGAGGTCGAGAGTATGCACTGCCCGTTTTCGGACCCAGGCGTCTACGTTATGATGGCGGATGGTACAATCGAGGTCTATCTACGAGATGACAGCTAAACGGGGCAGATCCCGCGCGCGCCAGGTATTTCCCAGGAAATACTTGGCGCGGTGCTTTTGGCCCTTGCGAATGGTTAGAGTTTTCACTATAATTGAAGTATGATCTCGATACGTGACGCGGTGAAGATTGTGTTGAAGAAGCTCACGGAGTTGAGCGAGTCCGGCCACTGGGGAGAAGTCACCTTCAGGGTTTCACTCAAGGGTGGCGACCTTCAGGAATTGACCGTGACAACTGACACACGCTACAGAAGCCCCCCACCGTCCACAGGCGAGACTTGACATAACATGAAACGCCTGACTGAGACTTAGTTTCCGAGGCTGGTCAACTGTGACCAGCTATTTTTTTTTGCCATAGAAAGGAGTTTGACTATGATTCGCCGTTTGTTCGTAAGTGTGATCGTCATCCTCGCGCTGTTCATCTTTCCTGCTGTGTTGTTGGCGCAGTCCGGTGACATCCCTCCGATTCCAATAGACACGCCCTCTCTGGTTGAAGTGTTGGGGATGTTTGCGGGTGGCGCGGGTACTGGTTTTGTCCTCGCCTTCCTCTTTGAGAAATTTCCAAAGTTCACGGAGTTGCCGAAGAAAAAGAAGGCCTGGATCGTGTTCGGCTGTAGTATCGGGCTGCCGTTGCTGGCAGAGATCGCGCTTCAGCTCGTCCCGCCCGATGTGTGGCTACGGATTGAACCCTACTGGCAGGCATTGGCCAAAGGCTTCCTCACCTGGGCTGCATCGCAGGCGGCTTACAAGGGTATCATCAAACCGCGTAAGTGGGGTGAGCTTGAGGCATTGCCTGAGCCAGTCATCGAGGAACGCACCATAGGCGAGTAACGTGACGCAAGCTCCAGTCCCACCTTCATTTGACCCTATGACGGTGATCCTTGACCACTTGCGGCAGATAAGCGCAGAGGCCAAACTGATACCGCAAATCCTGGCGCGGCTGGATTCGCTGGCCGAAGAACAGTCACGCCTACAGAAACGCGACGACGAGCAGCAGCAGCTTATTGACGATCTGCGCTTCAAGTGCTCAGAGTTCGGAGCGTCCGTGTCGATCTTGAGCACCGATGTTCATGACGCGACACGCGACGTCAAGGACTTGCGGGCTGATTTTTCCACGTTTAAGGAAGGTCGGACCGCAATCCTCTCCGAGTGGGAACCGTGGCTGAAAGGATTACGGTGGACTGTCAGAATAATAGGCGCTGCCCTCGTCGTCGCGCTGGCCGGCGCACTGATCTGGGCGCTATCGGAAAGCGGTGCTGGATTGCCATAGGCTGGACCGTCCTCGTCCTGGCAGGGTTGTTTAGCTGGTTGTTTTGGTTGTGGGTGCTGGTCGCCTGGATTCGGGCCGGATGCCCGATGTAATTGGATATCGTAAAACCGGAAAGGTAGACATGATCTATCTTTCCGGTTTTTCCTTTATATACACACACGAGCGCATTGACGCCTGAATTATGGGCAAAAAATGTATTCTAAATGTGTAGTACCAATCTACTATGTACAAAATAAGTTGCATCTGCTATAATTAAAGTAGACATTCATATACTAAATTTAAGGGGAGATACAGAGATGAAAAACACAGGCGCAGACAATTTTCGGGCATCGGACGTTCTTGGCGATTGGGAAGTCGAGATCGCTGGCGCGATTCATATCCTGCAACTACTTCGACATGACATTGAAAAGGTAGAGGCGACACACGGCCCGCTCACGGAAGAACGGATTGAATTTCTTCGAGAGCAGCTAAAACGCTCGGGACTTGACCAGTGGATGAGGGGCAGCGAAATTGGATTCAAAAAACTGATGGATATTTTCGCTGGTCGCGGATTATAAGCCGAAACTGCGGGCGCAGGCCCGCAGTCAGGATAGGATGACAACCTATCCTCTGACGAGGGCTAGTCAGTAATCCAAAAAAACCAAAACACGGAGGTTATCACGATGACGACAGATACTTTGACTGCTTTTGAGATGTTTAGCACTGAGAACGCGAAGATGGCGCTGGCGCTGACTTTGCGGGAGATGGATTCGGAAGGGATTGGCGACGAGGTTTTGACGCCGCTGGTCGCTTGGGAGTGGCTGCTATCAGACATCGAGGATTTTGGGCACGATTCAAAATCTGCGCTCACGATGGCAGACGCGACCTTCGATAATTGGATGCACGCGATCGAGGCCGGTGACGAAGGGTATATCCGAGACGCCCAAGAATTGCTCGAACGATTCGGGTGGAATTAGTGCGAATTCAAAGAGCCGAAACTGCGGACGCGAGTCCGCAGTCAGGATAGGATGACAACCTATTCTCTGACGATGGCAAGTCAGTAAATCTAAACACGGAGGTAAAAACACGATGACATTAGAAACGGTGCAGGAAGTTCCAGTCTCGCAGATCATCCCTGGCGACAATGATCGCGAGAGATTCGACAAAAACAGCATCGCGGAATTGGCTGAGAGTATTCGCAAGCATGGACTTGCCCAGCCGATCACGGTGCGCCCTTTTGGTGCTGGATTCCAGATCGTAGCCGGTGAACGGCGCTGGCGCGCACACAAGCTGCTGAAGGCCGAAACCATTCCGGCGCTGGTGCGCGATATGGACGATGAACGGGCAAGTGGGGTGATGTTGCTCGAAAACATCCAACGGGCCGAATTGAATCCGATCGAAGAGGCGCAGGCGTACCAGAAACGGATTGACCGATTTGGTTGGGACGTCAGCAGGCTGGCGATTGAGGCGAGTGTGCCAATTCAACGGATTCGATTGCGCCTCGCCCTTCTCGAAACGGTGCCAGAAGCGCAGAAGCTAGTACGCGATGGACAGATGGGCATCAAGTACGCATACGCGCTCAAGGACTTGGATAGCAATCGTCAGAGAATCGCGCTGCGGTACATCGCGACCACGGCGAAGCCGCGTATCAAGGAATTCCGACAACTGTGCAGCAAGCTCCTCGAAGAGCAGGCACAAGAGGCTATGTTCGATATGGCCGCATTTATGACGACGGTGGTCGATACGAGGAAAGCCGAGGAAGAGGCGCGGCCAGAACGTATCATCCCCACTAACGATGATCTCCCAGGAATGAGGAAGGCCAACAACGTAGCATTGGCGTTAGAGCGGTACATCCGCGACCTGGTTGACGCTGGACTGCAAGATGAGGCGCGGGTAGTCGGGAGTGTATATCGCGGGCTGTTACAACATCACATTATTCACTTCCCCAAAGGTCCGAGTCCTTTGATCTATGGGGAAACAAAGTGAAGCGCGAGGCGGGCTGTCCTCGCGCTTCGGTCTGCAACACGGAGGTGCTACAGAGACACCTCCAGTATATCACAAATCGGAGGTAGTTACAATGAACGCGAACGAATACGAAGCATGGCGTCAGGTCACATTAAGCAGTATTGCAAATTGGGTGTTGGATGAAATTCAGTTGCACAATCGAGGGACGTACTTCTTTTACAAGGGTGGCGAGGATGGTAACTATATCGAGGTCCGCAAGGATGGCACTGCCACGATCGGTACGTATGAGGGGGCCATCCCGCATATAGGCGAAGCGGTATTCCAGGTCGTCCACACGAATAAGGTTGCAGAGACAGCAGACGCGGCGCTGGCCGTGATCGTGCAAAAAATGGGACTAGATTTTCTCTTGAATCTCACAGGCGTTAAATTTTAGAGGGCTGCTAAAATGTTGGTACGAGAATATCCAAAGGAAGAAAGACCAGTGAATCGGGTATGCGAGGCAGGGGCGATGGCGGTATCAGGCACCGAACTTCTCGCGAGCATTTTGGGAACGGGTAACGCGATGGACACGGCAATCACGTTGATGAAGGAATTCGGCGGGCTGGCGCAGATCGCGACGGCAGAGGTCGCTCAACTGACAGCGGTGCATGGGGTTGGAAAGGCGCAGGCCGCTAGAATTAAGGCCGCACTTGAATTGGGGCGCAGGGTGCTTGAGTCGCAGATGGGCGAGAAGTATCATATTCGCTCACCAGGTGACGCGGCAAACCTTCTTATGGGATACATTGGGCGCGAGGAGCAAGAGTGTTTTGTAGTGCTCTACCTGGACACGCGCAATCGAATTGTCGAACGTGAGATTTTGTATAGGGGCACGCTCAATACTTCGATTGTCCGCATCGCAGAGGTATTCAGGGGCGCGGTGCGCAGAAACGTGAAGAGTATCATCGTTGGACATAACCATCCTTCAGGCGATGCGAATCCATCACCCGAAGACGTCGCACTGACCAGGCGCTTAGTGCAGGCAGGGATTACTATGGAAATTGACGTGCTCGATCATGTCATAGTTGGACACGCGACCTTCGTGAGTCTACGCGAACGGGCGCTAGGGTTCGAGGATTTGTAAGATGGGAAACGTAACTGAGATTTGCAAGGATGTGACACGCACTACGAATTTTGGCCAGGTACTTAGTGAAGCCGCTGGCACAGTACCTTATGGCAGGGCCGTCAAGGTGATCTTGACGGCCCCAGAGACAGGGCGATCGCTCACGCTCTACGCGGTACGTCCAGGGAAGATGCGGCGGCTGGTTGTTTCTCAGCCAGTCATCAGGTACGGAGCGCAATGGTGGAAGTTTGGTTCGTATGGCAAGGGTGGAGACTATTACTTTGACAGCACCGAGCCAGAGGCGCTTTTGATCGAACGAGGCATGGCGCGTGAAACTGGATTCATACTCACGGAAGTACAGGCCGAAACGAGTCGCGAGTAATCGCGCTCGTCTGGGTAGGGTGATGCCTGCTCACTGACGATGGCAGTCAGAAACCAAAAACACGGAGGTATTTGTCAAATGAAACGGGTAAGAGTTCGAGAGTTGGGGCTGTTCGTGATCATGGCTATATGGCTTGTCGCTTGTGGAGGCGGCGACAGCGATAGCAAGGGCGTCGGGATTCCGACGAAGTTCGGGAAGTGCCGTGAAACGTACTCCCTGGAATACTGTCAAGAAAACTACGGAGGCAAATAGGGATGGAAGCGAAGGTACTACAGTTCAGGCTGCGGCATAAGGGCGACTATACACTTTGGGAGAAGATTGGCGTACATCAACAGTTGGAAGTCTACGAGCGGTATAGTGCTCGCACGATCGCCATTACGATCTTCATGGAGAATCCTACGGTTGACGAAATTCGGTGGGATTTTGACAAGGGTGGATCTGGCAACTATCTCACGCGCGAGGGCGCGAAAGATGCCATCCATACCGCACTGATGCAGGCCGCTGGATTCTACGCCAGCGACACGATAAAAGATCGCGTGATGCAGGACGTCACACGCGCCACGATCGCGGCGCACACGAAGGCGACTGTGACCTTCGTCGCTCTCCAATACGAGGAAGATGAAGTCCGGTCCGTATGGTTCACGGAATCTGAGTTGCGAGTAGGATGGGCGCAGGACATCAGCACGAGTGATGTGGTCTGGTGCAGTGCTGAGGGATTCTACCCTGAGTTTTACGAGCAGGTGGTCTAAGATGACTATCATAATCTGCAAGATCAGGCACGCCGGCGAATTTGTCGATTGGGAGAAATTGGAGATCGCAGGAAGGTTTGATGTAGCAAGCGAGCAGGAGGCCGACGCGCAAGCGCGTCGGCTGCTTCTTCAAACTCCGATGGCCGTAAGGGTAGCGTGGCAATTCGAGGGGCTTATCAACTGGACGTATCTGGAACGCAACATGGTCGAGCAGCAACGGCTGAAGGAATTGGAGGGCGAGGTACAGCAGTGGCGCGCGCAGATATGGCTGGCATCGAAGGCGCTGGAGGTTTTTCAGAGAAAGATCACGCAATGGGGCTTTTCGCAGTACGTTGTGTCTGAGGCTGACTTTCGAGCTGCGCTAAAAGACTTGTCAGACGTCGGGCTAGAAGGATGGTTCGACGGCAATCCGCAGGACATAGACAAACTCTATGATTTGTTGGTTGAGGGTGCGTACATTCCAGAGCCGGAACGCTCACTAGTAGAACGTGTGTTCGGCAAGCTGGCTGACAGCGAAGAAGATGACGAGTACATCGAGGCGCAGGCCGAAGACTACGGCGAAGGCTTCGGAATGGCCAACTATAACGCCGAGCAATGTATTCTAAATGTGTAGTACGATTCTACTATGTACAAAATAGGTTGCATCTGCTATAATTAAAGTAGAGACCGATCTATCAAAATACACGGAGGATACGAGATGTCAGAACCGAAGTTGACGGGCAAAATGACGCCAGAAGAATTCTTGAGGGATTGCGGCGCGAGCGAGATGGCGATTCGATTCACACGCCGCCAGGTGAAGGTGGTCGCAGTGTGGGCCGATCAACGCGATAAATTCCTAGCCAGGGCGCGGGTGCGGGCGATGGTCGGGAAGAAAGAAATTGAATACCGCTGGAAAAACGGCGCGCATCAATTCATTTTCGCTGGAACGCGCAGAGGTACGAAAACTAAGGTGGTGCGCTTTTCGATCTATCCTACCCTGGAATCCGATCTGCAACGGGAAACGGTCTTCCAGGGGGCGCTCGATCTTTTCAAGGAAATTGCGGCGCTCGAAGAACAGTATGGCGCAATGAGAGTCTAAGCCGAAACTAGGGGATGATCTTCATCCCCTAGTCTGGGTAGGGTGATGCCTACTCACTGACGATGGCAGTCAGACTTTAACAGGAGGTGAAAATAGAGATGGCAAGATTATGGACTGAGGCCCACGGGTATCAAATGTTCGATGTAATCTCCGCATTGCAAAAGGACATCCGTCGCGGGAACGAAGAAAACGCGATGTACTGGTGCATGGAGATGATACCAAAATTCGAGATGTACTTATGGCGCAGGTTGATGGCGATCTTAAACGAGGATATTGGCATAGCCAATCCGATGTTGTTATCCATCATTCCAGAACAACGCCGTATGTACTTCGAGATGCGTGAGATCGGTAAGGACGGTCCGGCGCGTCTCGCGCTGGCAAACGCCATTCTTCTGATGTGTCGATCTCCAAAAACGAGATTGGCAGATCACTTCCAGCGTTACATCACACAACGCTGGATGACCGAAGAAGCGTGGGAGATACCGGACTATGCGTTCGATCATCACACGGGCAAAGGCAAGCGGATGGGGCGCACCCTCGAATTCTGGTTGAAGGAAGGGTGTCTGCTGATTCCAAAGGCCGACATTCCCAACCCTTACGAGCAACACGCAGCGGAGTTGTGGAATCCTGATACAAAGGTCTTCCCTGATTGGCCGAAACGCAGGTCGAAAAATCAGAAAGATTGGCCGGAAGATGAACAACTGACGTTGTTCTAATCTGGCGGTGATAGTGGGACGTCTGACGTCCCACTATCTTCTATTTCCCAGGAAATACGGAGGTAAACGGGCTATGAGTCAGGCAACAGAGACGGCCGCCTTCGCGATAGAGGTGGCGCAGTATTTGGATGGTTGGGAGTTCGATAGCGCGAGCTATGCAGAACGTGAGAAGCGGGTGCAGTTGATAACCCCAGAGCTTGATGGTGCAGGGATTCACTTTGGCATCGTCTGGAACAAAAAAGACCGGATGCAAATCTCCGGCGAGTTCCCGCCAAAGATGATCGTTGAGAATCGTCCATCCATCACGGTCAGTCGCGATCGCGATGCACAGTCTGTGGCGAAGGACATCGAACGGCGCTTCATCGGTCAATACGTAGAGCGGTATCTGAAGGTCGTCGAGCAGCAGTACATCGCGGCGCTGCGCCAACAGCAGGCCGCAGACTTCGCAGACGAGCTAGCGGCGATTCTTGGAACAGAGGTCCGGCAGGAACAAGATCGCTACAAGGTAGGCTGCTCTCAGGCGACCTTCGAGGTGTGCGCAGGACGCGATGCTCCATATATTCGACTGGCGCATATCTACAGCGTCACGCCGGCCATAGCGAAGGGGATAGCAAAGGTGTTCAAGGACGGCGGCTGATTGCCGCCGTCCATTCTTGGAGGTCATACAGAGATGAAAAACGGGCTAATGTTGACACGTCTCGAACTTCTCGAAGCGTGCAACGAAATTTCAAAGAAGTACGGCGGCACGTCGTTGGGTTGCGTGATGGGATATCGCAATCAACACCTGATCGCCGTCGAGTTGCGCGACATGACGGAATCCTCACGGATGTTCCGGATGGTCGCGGCGATGAAGGGCATCGACGATGCAGATCTGGGCGATGCAGAGGAAGAAGTGTGGATACGGCTAGGGTTCTGCCAGTCCACGATCACGCGCGCGCCACGCGGTGGATTTACTCTAACGATTGACTATGATGTGCTATGCAAGTGCAGGACGACGGCCCACGTCATAGGGTATTTCGAGACGATGATCGGTAAAGCTGCTGAACGCGATCGCAAGCACGAGTTGTGGAAAGAAATGGTTGAGGCCGTCGAGGTCGATCATCCTGGGCTGCGGCGAGCATTCCGGTTGACACGCGAGGTCGCGGAGATAGCCGGTGCTGGACGTCCCGAGCCGGACGCCGTTCCATCTCTATTTGCTCAGGCGTTCCAGATGGCAGAGGTGCGCGATGGGACAGGATAGCCTTTTCGATCTTGGTGCCACATTTGAGGAAGCGGAGGAAGAACAGCCGCAGGTACGAAGCGAACGCAAGGCGAAGCCGCCGAAGGCGCAGTATAGTCTCTTCGCGCTTGGTCACGATGGCGACGTCAGCGAATCCGAAACGAAGTCCGCGAATTTCAACGTTGAGCACCCTCGCGGGCGCTGGGAGCAATGGTACACAGAACATTGGGTAGACGCGATGGTTGCGGCGCTTACTCAGCCGGTGCGTATCTTCGGGCCGTTCAGTCGCGATCTCCATCATAGTCCTGCAGGGCGTAAGGTGGACATCATACTCGAACGCTTGCTAAGGTTGATGAAGATCAGCAATCGGCATCGTGACAGACTTGACGCTCTACAGATGGATGGCGGCGGCGATGCGGACTTCGAGGACGCCTATCGCGAGTTGGGGCACGACTGGAAGAAGCCCGCACTGACGCTCACGAACTGGGAGACGTGCATGGCGATGATGGAGACTTCCCTTGAAGGTCCGCTGAGTCGGGCCGGATACGAGGAGTACAAACGGGCATTTGCGCACTGTTTCGGCCTTGACGCCTACAAGAAGTGCTTCGATGAAGAGCCGCTGAGACTGGAAGACTGTAAGCTGGCGCGGTGGCAACAGCCTAGCAAGCATCGCCTGCCCGATCTTGACGAGTACGAAGTCCGGTGGATCGCGGACTTCAATCAGGCACTCAAGGGCAATGGCCACAAACTGGCCGAAGAACTTTTCAGGGCTGAGGTGCAGGTAGAGGTGTACTAAAAAGGTTGACAGGCATCTCCGTACCTGATACCATAAGTGTAGCCTAGTGCTACAAGACGCTGAGGCTAAAACCCTCAGCGTTTTTTCATAATGCGGAGGTGGAAGGGTGACAGAAAACGCTGAAGTTGTGGACATCGAAACGATTGACGACATCACAGAAGATGAACGCAACACAAACAAAGGCACAGAACGCGGTGGGTTTGCGCTGCGTGAGAGTATGGTGCGGTTTGGTCCTGGCCGCTCGGCGCTTATTGACAGAGCTGGCAAGATCATCGCCGGTGAGAAGACGATACGGACGGAGAAGGAGTTGGGGATTCCGATCCGTGTCGTCAAGACGTCAGGGGATGAACTTGTCATCGTGCAGCGTGAAGACCTTGACCATGAGGCGGATGGCGGGCAGGCGCGGGGGTTGGCGATTGCGGACAATCGTGTTGCAGAACTGAACCTAGCCTATGACGCCAACGAGATAATCGCGCAAGTTGATGAAGGTGTCGATATTAGCGCCTTCTTCTATGATCGCGAGCTAGAGCAGCTTGCTGGCCGTCAACTTATGGAAGACCTCGAAGACGATGGTGCAGATTTGCCCGCTGACGATCTCACGTTTGACCCAGTGCCAGAGATGGCGATACAGCCATTCGAGCACTGGGATTATGTTGTCTTCTTCTTCCGCAATACGTGGGATTGGGCGATGGTCATCGACGCGCTTGGACTGGAAAAACAAGGGTTTTCGATTACTGGCGGTAAGGGGAAGCTCCGCAGGAAGATCGGCTTGTGTCGGGCGCTGGATGGCGCGAAGTTGATGGAGCTGCTAAATGCAAATCGTAATCCCAAGTCGTAAGCGCGTAAAGTCATGCCGGCACGCGCTTCGCATCTTCCCTAGCGCCACGGTGTGCATCGACGAGGCCGAACAAGACGACTACGCGCCAATGTGTGAGAAGGTAGGCGCACCGATCGTCACGCACCCTTCCAGTGTCGCCGGTATTGGACCGCTCAAGCAGTGGATACTCGATAACTTCGAGGATGAAGTTGTTGTGATCGCCGCCGACGATGTTCACGAAGTCAGGCTGCTGGCCGGACGGACATCACACTCAGCAATGTTGCGCGATACTGAGTCCGTGATGCAGATACTCCAAAACGCTGAGATTTGCGCGCGTGGATTGGGTACGCCTATCTTTGGCTTCTCGCAGAACGGTGGCGACGTCCGCAAGTTTAGGCCATTTGACCCCTTCGTGCTTCCTACGTGGGTAGGTGGCGTGATGGGGATTATTGGGCGCGAGTATCGCTATGATACTACCCTGCTGCTGCGTGCTGATATTGACTTTTGTCTCCAGGTACTACTGAAGCATCGCGTCATCTTCATGGACAATCGCTTCGCCTTCGTCCACGCCAGATTCAACAACGCAGGGGGAAACTCGCACATGCGTACAGGGGAGCGTAATCGCCAGGAGCTTGAATACCTCAAGCGCAAATGGGGGCACTGGCTGAAATACTCCCAGGGCAAGGAAGTTTTGAGGCTGCTGATCCGCAGCGTAGTACGGAGGCAAAACATAAAGCTATGAGTCCTATCATAATTCTAGGGATGCACAGAAGCGGCACCAGCCTGACGGCAGGGCTGCTCTCGCGTTTGGGCGTGTATATGGGTGAGTCGCGTCCGCCAGATGCCTTCAATCCGACAGGCTATTTCGAGGATGAAGACTTCAAGCGGGTGAACAAGGCGCTGATGCAGATCGAAGGCCATACGTGGTATAGGCCGCCGTCTATGCCGCGCCTGCTGACCTCACTCGCGGCCCATATTGAAACCATCGAAATAGCCTGCCAGAAACGTGCAGGCTTTTCGCATTGGGGCTTCAAAGACCCACGGACTTGCCTGGTTGTCCGGCAGTATCACGCCGTCTTCTCCGCAATGGGGCATGAGCCGACCTACATCATAGTCCGCAGGCCCAGGGGTGACATCATATCTTCCTTGATGCACCGTGAAGTTGTGAAGCAACGCAACACGGACATCACGCGGGGCGAATGGTGGGACTTGTGTCTGCGGTATAGCACTGTCGTTGACGAGTTCCTTGCCGAAGTGTGTCCTCCACATTTGGGCATCACGTACCCTGACCTGCTCAAGCATCCGCATCGCACCCTCGAACTGTTGTGTACCTTCCTCGATATTCCGCACGCCAACATTCCGCGAGCACTTGACTTGATACGCGAGCCTGACGATGAGTGAATCCATTCAAGACCTAGTGCGGCGGCAGCGAGTGGGGTCCTTATACTTACGTGGTATGGAAGCAGCGGAGATTACGCTGCAATTCTCGCGGACGATGTTAAACCCGTCCACAGGCGAACCCTACCCGCTGGATGTCATCGAGGCCGACATCGCCGCGCTCGAAGCTGAGTGGGCGCAAGTTTTCGACAAAGACGCCCAACGGGGGCGCGTCCTGGCGGAGTTGCGGGCCGCGCGTCGTCAGGCATGGGCACAGGGTGACACAGACAACATTCTACGGGCGCTCAAGCAGGAGACTGAACTGCTTGGGCTGCATCTGCCTGACGATCTTCCAGGGCCGGATGATCGCTTCAAGCAGGTGGCAAAAGACGAAAAAGACCCATTGTTATAGTTTGGTTAGTAGTCTGAACATATCGCACTTGAACAGGCCCATAATTTTTAGGCGTAAATGACCAGGAAAACGGACGAGGCAAAACGGGAGCTACGTAGGGCAAAGGTCATCGCAAATTTGTCCGCTGGACTGAGCTACAGGCAGATGGCCGAAGCTCTCGGTGTGTCAATCGGAACGATCAAAAACGATGTAGCGATTGTTCTGGGCCGTTTACGCAAAAACACAATACAAGACGCCGCCCAACATATCCAGGTGCAGGTACGGCGGCTGGACATCGCGTTGAACGCAATTTGGGGCAAGGTGCTCGATGGTGACTTGAAGGCGATAGCCACCATGATCAAAATCGAGGAACGGCGCTCGAAATTGCTCGGGTTAGATCAGCCGGAGAAGGTACAACACTCCGGCAGTGTGGATAGGCCGCAGGCCGATCCGTTGGAGGGGTTGGATGTCGATGCAAGGCGCGGACTTATTGACAACCTCATTCGTGCCAGAAGCGCACGCGCTGCCGCCAGTGCAAGAGGAAACGCTGATGGCGCAAGCGATGATGGCCGAAGCGAGGGAGGCGAATAACGGCGCGCTCGACCTGCTGACGTGGACGATCGTGCGAAGGGCAAACCTGAAAGAAGGCGCGCCCTTCGATCTCGATCATCATCCTTATCTGCTGGACATCTACGCAGAAACGGCGCGGGAAGTCGTGGTCTACAAGGCGAGTCAGCGGGGCGCGAGCGAGTATGGTATCTCCTATGCCATTCACGCCGCCGACGAACGCAGAGCGACCGTCCTCTATGTCTTCCCCACAGATACGCACGTCTCCGACTTCTCTACGGCGCGCATCGGTCCGGCAATCGACGCGAGTCCTTACCTCGAACGCATCATCAGCGAAGCGCAACTAGAACCTGGCAAACGTCGCCGTAAAACTGACCGCGTGACTTTGAAGCGGGTGCGTGACAGGTATTTGTACCTACGCGGCGCAAGCGTGAAGACAGACGGCATGGCCCCACAGTTGAAGTCAATCGATGCAGACGTGTTGATACTGGATGAGGTTGACGAAATGGACAAGCGTGCGCCATCCATCGCCGTGAAACGTCTGGGGCACTCATTCTTGAAGGAAGTCCGGTGGATCTCCACGCCCACCTATCCAGGTATCGGGATTCACGCAAAGTGGCTGGAAACCGATCAGCGTGAGTGGTTCATACGCTGCGACCACTGCGGGCATCGCCAGCCGCTTGAGATAAATATGATCGTGGAAGACTGGGACGGTTTGGGTCGTCCTATTCAGTGGCATGGCAAGGGCACTGGTAGAGCTTGGGCCGCGTGCGTGAAGTGCGGCGGCGAATTGAACCATCTCGGAGAAGGCGAGTGGGTTGCGCGTCATCCTGGCCGTGAGATAGTCGGCTATCATCCAACGAAGCTGTTCAGCCATGAGACGCGCTTACTCGAAATAGTGCGGGCGCTGGACACGGTTGATGAGACGAAACGCCGCGAGTGTGTCAATCAGGATTTGGGCGAGCCGTTCACACCCAGCGGCGGGCGCTTGACCGAAACTATCCTCGATCGGTGTCGCCGTAACTACGCGCATGGGCCGTCTCTTGCTGGTGGGGCGACTGTGGCCGGAGTAGACGTCGGCGCGATGTTGCACGTCGTTATCCGATCGCTCCAGGTAGACCGCACAACCGGCGAGCAGCTTCAGGCGTTTGCGGGTGCAGTCGAAACCTTCGACGAGGTTGCCCAACTATTGAGGAAGTACAAGGTGCGCTCGTGTGTCGTCGATGCGCTTCCAGAGACACGCATGGCCAGATCGTTGCAGGCGTCATTCCGTCCTGGCGTCGTATGGCTGGCCTACTTCGTTGGCGGTAGGGCAGGATTGAAAACTGAGTCTATAATGAGGTTGAACGAAAAAGAGTATGTTGTCGATCTCGATAGGACGCGCTGCTTTGACGCACTGATGGCAGGCGTCATTTCTGCCAGTGAGGGAGAAGGGGGGCTGACCCTTCCAGCACATATTCGCAATGTGCGCGACTACTACGCACACATGGTCAACCAGGTGCGCGTATTGGAAGACACGCCGGACGGTGGCCAAGTCGCCGTCTATCGTGAACTAGGTCCAGACCACTATAGCCTAGCTGAATTGTACTGTATGGCGGCGCATGGATTGCCGCGTCCCGCGCCACTGCCAAACCAGGACGCATTGCAGAAGCTCGGTGCTGGATGGTCGTAAGTATTTCCCAGGAAATAGCAGGAGGTAAGCATGGCTGAAAATCAGAAAAAACCTTCTCCGTTCAAGGAGTTAGGCGTCACAGGACGGTCACAGTTTGGCGAGGCGCATGTCATAGAAACCGACGCCACACTTTCAGGGCCGATGGCAATCCAGACCTATGACAATATGCGGCGCACAGACCCAACGGGCATGGCGATGCAACTCGTGCTCTCCCTTCCTATTCGTAGCGTGCAATGGCGCTGTGAGCCTGGTGGAGAAAAGACGCAGGCGGACATCGACGCCGCCGACTTCGTATGGTCGTGCTTCAACGATATGAGCCTTTCGTTGTCCGACTTCATCTCAGATATTTGCCTGATGTTCCCCTATGGGTGGGCACAGTTCTGGATGGTGATGAAGCGCAGGACTGCCGCAACGTCGCAGTTCGACGATGGGCGCGTTGGCTGGAAGAAAATGGAGATGGTCAATCCGCGATCCCTAGTCGATTGGGAGTATTGGCCGAATGGCGACATTAAAGGGCCGCTTGTGACCACTTCGGACAATCGTCAGGTTTTAGTCCCGCTGAAAGGTTCCTTGTACTTCCGTACCTGGCACGAAGGCGATGCACCCGAAGGCGTCAGCATCTATCGGGCCGCAGTGCGCTCGTACAAGTACAAGCACAGGTTCGAGCAGATTGAAGGACGCGGGCTATATCTGCGTTGGGCCGGATTCCCTATTGCGCATCTTCCAGTTGGCGCAACGTCTAATCAGGATGTAGAGCCTGGGGTGATCTCCGACGAAGCGCGGGCAGAACAACTTATCCAGGCCATCTATGAAGATCGTATGATGGGCGCTTCCTTGCCCGATGGTTGGGGGCTGGACTTTGGCGGACCGCAAGGGAACGTTGACAACACGATGGGTGACACGATCATGCGCAAAGACATCGAAATGGCGCGCGCGATCCTGGCACAGTTCATGCTCCAGGGGCTTCGCAGAGTGGGAACGCAATCATTGGCAGGGACACTCTTCGATGCCTTTATCCTCGCGCTTGAGGCATACCTGGCAGACATCCGCCAGGAGTTCAATCGCTACGCGATTCCGGCGCTGCTACGTTGGAATTCCTTCCCTGGTATGACCGGGCCGCCCACGATGGAGCATACCACGCCGCGCACCCTCGATCTTGGCGCGGTAGCGCGGTATCTCGGTATCTTGACAGGCCGTAACCTGCTGACGCCAGATTCCGCAACGGAAGGATTCTTGCGGTCGCTGGTGCCAGGTATGCCTACTGAGGTAGCAGAACGTCAAGAGGTTGTCGAAGACGAAGAAGATCAAGGCGACGTGCCAGAAGTCCCCGACGAAGAGGCTGTAAGGTCAGCCAGTCGCCTGCTGCACGATCTCGATCTTGGCAAGGGTTTCGCGCGCGGATTGACCGAACGCGATTATGAATCTTATGTGCGAGCGCACTTCTACGCTACGAAGCCAGCTCCAGATAACCGCCCGACAACGTATCGGCTGATGGCAGACCGTAACGCTATGAAGCAGCGTGAGAATCTCGAATCGTGGACAAACTCAACGGGCGCGGAAGTGTCGCAGCTCGAAGGCGACATCAGCAACGCGGAGTTGGGGCAGAAACTTGACGACTACATTCTGGCTGGACTGCTGCTGTTCCGCGAACGCTCGATGCTGGACATCGTTGCGGCCTTCTGGTTGGGGTTTGGTGGCCAATCGACTGAGCCGGATGCGCTGAACGCATTGGCCGACGAAATTGCACTGGCCGACCAGTGGATAGGGTTTGGACCAGGTGGGACGGTGGCGCGGACAAACCCGCAGGGTAAGCCGACCTTATTCGGAGACATCGCGGGCGAGTTGGAAGGGCAAATCGCCGCGATTCTGCTGCTGCTGAAGCAAGGACGGCGCGGCGACGTGGCCGGACTGGTGGCCGATGCGGTGAAGGCTGCTACGCGAGGCTACTCACGCGGCGCTTTGTACGCGGGCCACGTATGGCGTAGCATCTGGGTAGGCGCAGATCAACGCCGCCGACAGGACGGCGAAGATGGTCCGGTGCGTTGGGTGATGGACATCCTGGCAGAGCATTGCACAGAGTGTCCGATCTATGGCGATCATCCACCTGGCCGACAGTACGCTTCGATGGACGCGCTCTTATCACTGACACGCGGCACGCTTCCAGGCTATGGCACTGAGTGCGACGGTAGTTGCAGGTGTCACCTGGAAAAGCAGATGCCTGATGGTTCATGGGGGTGGATGTGAAAAATCAATTCATCATCAACGCAAGCTGGCTGACGGCTGCGGAGTTGGCGCGGAGAACAGAAGACGTTATCCTCGATGGCGGGCGTATCGACGCGCTGATCCGCACGACGCCCTTCAGGAAGGTCGATCTCGGGGGTTGGCGCGAGGAAGCCTGCTACCTGATTGTGTGGAGCAAAACAAGAGAATCTTGAAGTGCTCAATTAAGTGTGCTATACTAACAGCAGATGGCTGACGCTGTTTAGTTGTTGACGCTCGTGTTAGAGCGTAAAGCCTGACTGAGACAAAGATGCCGGGGCTTTTCCGATTTGGGGAAAGCTCCGGCATGGTTTTTTTAGGAGAGAGTATGAAAGACGTACCTTACATCTTTTCGGTTGATCTTTTCGCGCAGTCAGATGACGGCGCTTTAGCACGTAAGGCACTCGCGGGCGAGCCTGTTCTTATCTACCCAAAAGGTAAGCATCATCGCCGCAATCCGTTCTCAGGCAAAACGCGAGTATGGACTGTAGACGACGCCACGGTTGCCCAGATGGTGGACAACTACGCACACAGGGAAGAACGCGGCTTGCGTCAAGCGCGTCTTCCGGTAAATGAAGACCACTGGGGTAGTCGGGCGTTGGGCTGGTACGACCAGGTGATGGCGATGCCTGAAGGTGTGGGCGCAACATTCAACTGGAATAGAAAGGGGCGCGAAGCCCTCGAAGGAGGTGAGTTCAGTTATTTTTCGGTGGAGATTTACGACGAACAGGTTGACCGTGAGACCGGCGCTGTTGTGAAAAACCAGATCAGCGGCGGGGCACTCACAAACTATCCTTTCTTTGGGGAGGCGACTTCGCTCATGTCGCGTCCCGCTTTTCGTTTACAGGGAGGTAATCCTATGACTGAAGTAAATGAGCAGGTGCAGGAAGAGCGGAGGTTCTGGCGCGATCTGTTCGCGCGGATTGTCCCTCATTCCGCACCACAAGGCGATACCCCACCCGTAGTGCCACCCGCTGGTTTGCCCGAAGACTTCGCGGCACAGTTCGAGGCATTGCAGGCGCAGGTGGGGCAATTCTCAACCACGTTGCAGACCGTTACCGATGAACGTGACGCCTACGCTGCCCAGATCACTACGCTCGAAACGGAACTGGCGGCAGTACAGGACGCACGCGCAACGGAACGGTACGCAGTGCTGGCCGAAGGCTTCGCGCATCTTCCGGCGCAAACGAACACGCTGGCCGCGAGTCTCCGCTGGCTGCACGAGGCTGACGTGGACGGCACGCATCGCGACTTCTTTATGACCTTGCTTCGTGAGGCAGATCGGCAGTTCTCAGTCTACTTCACGGAATTTGGCGCAGAACGCACGCCAGCCGGAAGCGCAGCGGCACAGCTCGAACGCGCTGTCGATCAGTACATGGCAGATCATCCCAAGACTGAGTATCGTGACGCGCTCGATGCAGTCGCGGCTGCTCAACCGGAATTGGCGCGGGCGTATACCGCCGAACAGGAAGCACGTAGTCGAGGGGGTGCATGATGCCGAGCTTACTCAGCTATCCACAGTTCTTCAATTCCACGCTTCCCGCAGGTGCGGACTTGAGCGACAAGCAGTTCTATTGGGTGAAGAAGTCGTCCGGTACATACGTGCTATGTAATGCCGCGACCGACATCCCTGATGGTGTCTTGCAGAACAAGCCAGCCCTGGGGGAACCGTGTGAGGTTGTTGGCTTCGGTCCATCGAAGGTCAACGCTGACGCCGCCATCACTGACGGCGCTTTTATTGGGACGAGTGCAGATGGCCAAACGGAAGCAAAGACCCCTGCTGGCGCTGGCACGAACTATGCTTGTGGTCGCGCTTTGGCTGCGGCTGCGGCTGCGGGTGACATCATTCCCGCGTTTATCGACTGCATCTCGCCTGAGTTGGCGACGTAAGGATAAGGGAGGCGAATAATGTCACAACCAGGAGTTGGGGACGTTCATGTAGACCGGATTCTCACGAACGTCTCTGTACGCTACAAAAACGAGATTTATATCGCAGATCAAATTTCGCCGCCTGTTGGGGTGAACAAGCAAAGCGATCTAATTCCCGTTTATACTAAATCCTTCTGGGCGCGCAGTGTTGCCCAGCGGACCGCTCCGCTTCAGCCTGCCCCGATCGGTGGGTACGAAGTGGGCACTGACAACTACTTCTGCTACGAGCGCAGCGTTGGCGACATCGTTCCAGACGCGCAGATCGCCAACGAGGACACTCCGTTCAATGGCTTGAACGATTCAACGGAATGGGTTACTGACCAGTTGCAGTTGGAGCACGAGTTGTCGTTCATCACCGACTATTGGAAGACTGGCGTCTGGGGTACGGACAAGGTTGGCACAACCGACTTCACGAAATGGTCCACCCTGGCCACGTCAGAGCCGATTGCCAACATCCGCGAATGGAAGCGCATCATCCGCCGCGCAATCCTGGGCCGCAGTCCTAACACCCTGGTCTTGGGTGATTTGACGTGGGACGTTTTAGCAGATCACCCGAAGCTGCTCGAACGCATCCAGTACGGCGCGTCGAATGACCGTCCGGCAAAGGTGACGCCAAATCTCCTAGCGCAGTTGCTCGAACTGGATAAGGTCATCGTCGGTAGCGTGGTCTACACGTCCGACCCTGAAGGCACTGCTGAAGCTAGCGTGACCTATACAGCGGCCTATGACGATGACGCCTTCCTCGCTTACGTCGCTCCGCGCCCAGGTCTGCGGATGCCATCGGCCCTCTATACCTTCTACTGGCGCACGCTGTATGGCGGGATGCGGTACATTCGCAAACGCCGCGAGCCGCTGAGTGAGAAGGGCTGGTTGATCGAAGGCTTCGCGCACTACGACATCAAAGGGCTGGCGACAGACGCAGGTCTGTTCATCAGTGACGCGGTGGATTAGCGATGTACGTCAGGGCTACAAGAGACTTCACCTACACCGAGGACTTGAAGGTAAAGGATGGTCAGGTCTTCCAGTTGCGCGGACTGATGAACGATGGCTTGCTGCTAAAGCATGGTATCGTTGCGGCGATTGACCCACAACCTGACAGCGAGGCGCTGAAGAAGTTCCCGCGATGTGGCGAGTGCGGCGCGAGGTTCTCCGAGGTGTGGCAACGTGAACGGTGCGGCAGATCCCACGAACTAACAGAGGAAGAGTCGCTTACCGAACGTCTGCCGGAGAGAACGCAAGTGCCAGTTGATCCCAACTCGCGCGCGGGCCGGATTATGATGCGGCGCAGGTTGCCCACGGGCATCGGTACACCGACAACCGCCAGGTAGAGGCGATGGCACTGACGGACTTGGAGCGTTTGCGCCTGCTGATTGCCGACAGGCCGAAGCTCGTTTATGACGAGCGCATCGGTGTCGGTGACGCGGTGCAGACGGTCTTCGTGCTGGAGATGGTGCCAATCGTCGCATCGTCTGAGGTAGTCACTGTGTCGGGTGTTGTTGTGCCCAACACGGATTACACCCTAGACGACGCAACGGGCCTTTTGACCTTCAACGCCGCGCCAGCACTGGACGCGCCAATCGGCGCATCCTATTCGTGGACGGTCTTCAGCGATGACGAGCTAAACGATTTGCTGGTAGATCAAGGCTTGACCTTGACGCAGGCCGCGATACAGGCCATCCGCTGGCTGCTGGCCGACACTGACAGATTCATCAAATACACCTTCGGTCAGGAGAGTGTTGACAGGTCCGCATCTCGCGATGCGCTCCAAAAACTACTTGACGATCTTGTGCAGCGCAACGCCGGTGGTGTGGTTTCGCTGGTCAAGGCCGACACGGATTGCCGCAAAGCGTTGATGGCACCCTTCCTCGAACGCGATGAGGATTGTGTGGCATGACGCATCGCAGTAATGGCAGACTGACGGCGCGTACCTTCAGGCGGCCACAAACCACGATCCGCGAGGACACGTTCATGCATGTCCGCGTCTTCCGTGGTCGCCGTGGAAGCGAGACGCCGGTCGCGTCATTCTCTACGCGCATTGCTCCGGTAAGCGCGTCTTCTCTGGGACGCGAACGCCGGACGGCGCTAGGAGATAGCGCGGCACAAGTCTTCGTGATGCAAGTCCCTCGCGGCGCTGATGTTGTCAGCCAGGATGAAGTGTGGGCCGATAGTGATCGCTGGCGCGTCTTTGCCGTCGATCATCTAGCAAGTGGTACGCAGGCCATCCTTCAGAAAATAGTGTGAGGTGAATATGGGCGAAATTGCTATAGTTCAGAACGGTCACGTACAGATGCGTTTTCAGCCTCATTCCGTGGAGCTAGACGCCTTCGTGACTATCAGGATGCCGCGTCCACCGGCTGCACCGATAGGGGCTAACATCCTCGAAGATGGCGAACTTATCGGAACGGTCAAGTGTGTGCAGCGACGTCCTTTCAACCGCTACGCGATTGTCTGTCTTCCACTTCCAAAAGCCGACAGTATTTCCCAGGAAATACCGGACGTCGAGGCGACCGCCGCCGTCGAAGTTCCGGACGCAACGCCGATCACGGCGCTCGAAGACTTCTTGCCCTATAGCGCGTTCCAGGTTCTAGCGGCTGAGGCAGAGACGGTTGAGGAAGTTGAGGCGATGTCAGACGATGATCTCCTAGCCATCGACGGTATTGGGGTGAAACGTCTGGAGACGATCAAGGCGGCGCTTTACAAATTGCGGACGACTGAGGCGTAATGGCGGTCTTTGCCGATCTTGGCGCATGGGCGCTGGACAAGCTGCGCAACACGACGGCGGTGACTGATCTCGTCGTCGATGGCGCGGCGATGATACTCGAAGCGCGTGAGCCGGTTAGTATCGCTACGCTGATCTCTGAGGCGCAGGAAACTCGCAGGGAAGCGGGCGACACTCAAAAGGTGCTGGCTATCATCGTGCAGGACTTTGGAGAGCAAGGGCTTGAGGCTTCGTGTGGCGTGTTCGTGTATGATCGCTACGGGTATGTCAATATCCGCGAGGTACGCGAGGCCGTCATCCTGGCGCTGGTGAATTGCCCCGTGATGCTTGCAAGGGATGCTCAGATCATCGCGGTGCATTATGGAGGCCGCACTGGTCACATCGTCTCTACGCAATTTGATGTTGACTTTGAACGGGTGGACTTCGACGGTCCGCTGGTCACTGAAAACGACTACTACTCTTAGGAGGTTCGATTATGGCTTCAGGACAGGGTGCGGGTGGCGGCCTACGGTATGTAGGTGTCTTCCCGCTCGATGACGAAAACTTCCCGCTGGTTTCGGCGGCCAGCCAAGACCCCACGACGCTTACGCGGATGCGGTTGGCAAAGGCGTTCACGCCGAACTTCCCAGACGGCCAGGTGATTCAGTTCACAGGCGATGACGTCTCGCAAGGGCAGTTGAACTTGCCGCCTACAGAATTGTCAAGTGTCGAGATTCGCACCGGCGCTGCCAATATGGACATCGACGCGATCTTACAGGGCATCAACGTGGTAAGCATCGCTGGCGGCACGATCATGGGCCGCGAGACTGACAAGGATGGCTGTTTGGCCGATGTGCTACTGATGGGGTATCAGCAAGCCATCGACAAAGACCCCACAAGCGCGAGCTACGGCGGCACTGTGTGGCACTTCTTCCTCATTCCGGTAGCGCAGGTACGTCCGTATTCCGGGCCGATGGAAGAAGGTAACGCTGGCGAGGCACGCTACACGGCGACCCCACAGAAGGTGTCCAAGTATCCGTGGGGTATCGCGTTTGCGGCTGGCACTGAGGGCTTCGAGGAAGCGACTACCCTCGAAGGTTTCCTCGATGGCGCTCCGATGCTGACCGGCTATCTCGGTGATGGAGTGGAGACTGTCTTCAATTTCTCCCCTGCCGCCACCGACGACACGAAGGTAAAGGTCTATCACAAGGTCGATGCAACTGGCGTAGTGACTGACGTCACGGCGACGGTGACGATCACAACCACAACCGTAACGTTTGCGGCTG
>Ga0180438_10000819_pt1 | contig 56848 bp, 44 predicted proteins | sample SS_ome_12_FD_132455 | JGI IMG/M metagenome (GOLD analysis project Ga0180438, IMG submission 132455) | Hypersaline lake sediment archaeal communities from the Salton Sea, California, USA - SS_3_D_2 metaG | ecosystem: Environmental > Aquatic > Non-marine Saline and Alkaline > Hypersaline >... | reverse complement strand
CCCCAAGTGGGAGATGTGCGGATTAGTTTCAAAGTTGCGAAACCGACCGACGTCAGCGTGATCGCGGTTCAGCGGGAGCAATCCTTCGTCCCGTATCAGGCGGAAGCGGGAGGCACCATCCAGCTACTGCAGACCGGCGTCCTAAGTCGACATGTCAACGCGACCAGCCTAATAGTGCCTGGGGTCAAGAAACTGGGACGGATGCCGCCGGTTGGGACTCGGTCTCAGCCTCGCCCTTGACCTGGCGCTGCCAAGTGGCGATATCCCAGATGCGAACCGTCTGATCATCCGAACCGCTGATGAGCCGGCCTCCGTCAGGGCTAAACGCCAGGGCCGTCACCGGGCCGGTGTGGCCGCGGAGCGTTGCCACGACCTGTCCGCCAGAGGCATCAACGAGTTGGATCACATTGCCGTCGGCGGGAATCGCCGTGAACTGTCCACTGGGATGGAAGGCGATGGTTCGTTCGTCGCCATCGTAACCTTTCGGTGGCCGCATCTCCTGACCGGTGCCGGCATCCCAGGAGTCGACCTTCTTGTCGCGAGAGAAGAGCTCGACCCGTCGGCCATCGGCGGAAAATCGGACATCGCCGGCAGAATCTCCGAGCTCCTGGAGAGCGAGCACGGAAATCGCATCTTCACCGGTGCCTGACACGCGTCGGACCGTGGCGGCTACAACTTCGGGAAGAGTTTTTTCGGAAATATCTCCCGACCGCTCGCACAAGAAAAGACGCAGAATGATGGACTCCCCGACTGCAATAGTCCTACTTCGGGCGGCGAATCATCCAAGAGGCGGACAAGAATGATTGCTTCGTCCGAAATCGCGCGTACCAAGGCCACGGCCTCGGGCAGCTCAACGGGATCCATGCACAGACTATTTCAGATCGCCGCTACTTTCGTCCAATAAAGAACGAGGCGAGACCCCCTAAGACCAGTACCACGCCGCCTCCCATCATGCCCATCGACTTCAGCGCCGAAGAGGGTTCCCGACCATCTTCCAGGATGAGCAGCTTGTCCACGTTCACATTCGGGAAGGTCTCGCGGACCAATTTCTCCTCTTCGCTACCCAGAGAACTGATGCGATTAATCAACAGGCCTTTTACTTCTTCGCCAGGATCTATCCCGACTGGAATGTCTCCGATCTTCTTGAACCGCTTTGTCTTGACGAGTACCGCGAATGAATCGGGAGCCGGGAACTCGGTACCTTCCGGCACACTCTCGATGTCTCCGTACTTGGCTAGCAGCGTATTGAATGGATGCTCGGCTGAAATGATCGGGTAATAGGTATGGTTTACCTTAGAAGCCGGCGTCGGTTCGCTCGTCGAATACTTGCTCTGCTCATACTCGTACACGGAGCTGAAGTAGAGTGCCGAGTGTTTGGGAATGTGCAGATACGTGTTCTCAGGTTCTTCGCCCGCTTCAATGCTGCTCAATTCGATCGTCAGAGGCTCTTGCGACGCCCCGCTGCTAACCCGGTACTCCTGAAAGCCCCAAAAGGCCAACATTCCCCCTAAGAAAACCACCACGAATTTCAAACGATACATGGTTACCCCCGATATTTGCATTGAAGGAAAGCCCGATTAAAGCCTTATAGTAATAGCTGCGTCTGGGTCCGGCTACTGCCCGCGGCAGACGATTCTTGCTATTAAGCTTGCCTTTGGCACGAATCGGACGTTAGGCTAAATCGTATGAAAGTGACCGCGATTCACAGGTCTTCGCTGTGTCGGGCAATTCTCAAGAGCGGGTTTGATTTCAAGAAACGGGGTGCCTCATGAAGTCTGAAGTCCAATGGTGCCCAGTGACCCCAACGTCTTGCACCTGAACGATCTCGTCGGTATCGATGGTTCGACCAGCGCACCTACCTTGCCTCCCTCGCCTCAAGAAGTCTCGAAATGAGAGTGCGTCGCCGATGAAGAGATGTCCCTCCTGCAGTCGAGACATCTCTTTGCAGGCGGTCATCTGCATCGACTGTGGGCACGACTTCCGATCGGGCAGACGCCTTACAGAGTCTACGGGCCCGCGCTCCGCGTCGGCCAAGCCGGTCGCGACAACCCAGAAAGGGTCGACAAGCATCTTTCGACAGCGAGGTGTTCAGGCCACGATCACCCTCGCACTGGCGATCGTCGGCCTGTTGTCGATCGCGTTGGCGAATCGTCTGATTCATGCCGCTATCGACGACATCGATTCGTCCGAGAACATCTTGGAGCTCATGGCCTCCATCATGGAGTTCATATTCGCTCTGGGACTTGCCACCCCGATCTTGATACTCGTCACCGCCCTCTCGACGCTCGCGGCGTTCTCCTGGTCATCCACCCTACTGGCCCAGGAGATTCAGACCCGCCAGTTCGAGGCGACCGTACGACTAGCCCTCTCGGTGATCGTTTCGATCGGGTCGGTCGTTTATTGGATCGTGGTGTTCTCTTGAGGTGGGGGTGCTTCATCTACGAGACCGAGAGGCATCAGGACGCCAGCAGTATCCGCCGGCAGACTCAAGCTAAGTGGCCACAAAGCCCTTGCCCACTCAATCGCTTGAGTGAGTAAACACTTCGCGATCGGCCCCAGTTCTCAAATTGCCCGACCAATCTGAGTTTTTTTTGGCGATTCGGCTGCTGGCGAAGTGGATGGACCTACTCGGGGCAATTACAATCTTCCGTATCACCATCGCCAGCAGCTCTGCCGAGGGGCAGCTGTTCCGGGCCAGTCGCTGGCGAAAGAGCTTTACTGAATCACACTTGCACGACTGAAGGAGGGCACGATGGCGGCACTGAAATGGGTTGGTTTTGCTTGTATTGCGATCGGAATCGCAGATATCGTTTTGTCCTACACTTGGAAAGATATTACAGGAGTCAGCTGGTCACCGATTGTTGCCTTTGTTGTGGGCGGAGTGCTGATCAAACTCGGTGGCGACGAAGAAGAGTAAGCCCGTTGGAACATAGCCCTGCTCGAATGGGCTCGACGTCCGCTTGAGACCGATTCTTGCGCTTCCCCTGTGCCACTGCCCGGCCAGCTGTAGCCAGCTCGGCCGGGATGCCGGGAGCGCATCGGCTATCGAATAGAGAATCTTTCCAGCTGGCGATCTTCGTGCCCCATCCTGGTCCCTACAGGCAGAGCATGTAGGCGACCAGGTCGTCTTTCTCCTGCCCCGTCAGCTTGAGCTCCAATACCAGATTGAAGAACTCCACGACGTCATGCAACGTCGGGCAGCGGCCGTCGTGCAGATACGGTGGCGAATCTTTGATCCCGCGGAGTGGGAAGGTCTTGATTGGCCCTTCGGGCCGCCCGGCATAGAACCGTTCCACGCGCAGATCGTGCATATAGTCGTCGACGAACGCGGGACCGCTGTGGCAGGCGGCGCATTGGGCCTTGCCGTGAAACAGTTTCTCGCCCCGTAGTTCCTGCTCCGTGGCAAGTTCCGGGATCAGTCGCATTAAAGGGTTGAGCTTGGGTGCCGGTGGATAATCGATGATCGAGTTGAAGTCGCCCATGCGATTGGTGACCTCGCGTTTCACCGCTCGAGGGCCAATCGACTGTTGCATGCCGGGATCGCCGTCAAAATACTCTTCGACTTCGGCAAAATGATCCATGCTGCGAATCGAACGCTTCGAGGAGAGTTGCATCAGATTGTAATTGCCTCGCATCGTGGGCGTGTCGACTCGCAACCGCCCCATGTTGGGTCGCGAGTCGGGGCCCAATTCGAACGCCCCGTTGGTGTGGCCGTTGACGTGGCAATCAAAACAGGCGACTCCCTTGGAGGCCGCTGCCGTGACGCGATGATCGGTGTGGTTGAACCAGGTCGTCGGCGAAGGCCTGAGGAGTTCCTTGAGCCCTTCCATTTGTTCGGGCGATAGCAGCCCGTCGAAGACCTCATAGTAATTGTCCATGGTGATCTCCCGCCCGTTGGTCACATCTCCGAGTTCTTTGTGGGTGGTCAGATACAGCGGCGCCGGAAACTCGGGCAGATAGGCCTCGGGGAAATCCATATCGACGTCGATCCGACGATGTTCCGGGTGCGCCTTTAACCACGACTCCGGAAAGACCATGTGGGCGGTCGTCTGCAGCGGATGGGCGAGAGGCAAGTAAGGGAAGATCCCGCGTCGGCGAATCTCCGCCGGACTCATAGCGGCCAATTCTTCGAACGAGTTGACTCCCCCGGGCAGTCGGGCAACCGGCCCCTGCATGATCGCCTTGCCACCAGACATGGTGACACCTGAAATCGTCGTTTCTGAGAAGTCGAATCGTCCTTGCATATACTCGCGGACATCCTTCATCAGCTTTGGCTTCTGTTTGCGATGGAACTCGACCCATTGATCGAATCGCATCGGCAGAATCGGCGAACCGAAGGAAGAAATACCGCGGCCGTAGTACCGCCAGAGATCGAACGGCGTTCGCATACCCTTGGTAATCGACGGGTAGAGCAACAACTTATCGGCCACGAACGGTGGGGGCTCGCCTTGATGATCGGCGGGCCGCTCGATGACATTGGCCGCCACCGGTTGCACGATCGCCCCGGAAGATGGTTTGTCGGGCACGCCATAGTTCGCGGCTTCCAGCCTTCCGGCGTAGGTCTGCGGAACTCGACTCAGGCCCGTACCGCGATAATGGTTGTAGGTGGTGGTCACGCCCGCGGTCAGAACGACCAGCACGAGCGCCATCAGGATGTTGCGAATGACCGCGGTTTTCATTGGTTACTCCCTAGCATTTCAAAATCGTCGGCGAGGCGAATCACGAAGCAGCGGCCGGCAAGGGCTCTCTGCGAGGAAACAGGTGTGGAAACAGGACCGTCCATCCCGCCGCCACGAAGACAATGTTCTTAAAGATGTATTGCCCTTCCATATTGGGTGCGAAAGGAGCAATTTTGAAAGTGAACTCAGGCAACACCAGCAGCGGAAGGAATGTGCCGACCATGTGCACGATGAACAACACAAAGGTGATGCGTGGCAGAATATTGAAAATCAGCCCGATGCCAATGGCCGTCTCAAGAAAGGCCAAACAGATCAAAGCGCTGTGGGCGTCCAGCCAATGAAAGGAAACACTCATCACGGTCTGGGTGCCGATCAGTTCCGCGGGACTTAGATCCGGAAAGAACTTCAGTAGTCCGAAATGGAAATAGACCAGGCCGAGTGCGAGGCGCAGGAAAGTCGGCGAGCGGCGGGCGCTATCGTTCTGAGGCATCTTGCGGCTACGAAAGAAAAGGGAACAGGAAGTCGATATACGCGATTCTAGATCACGTTTGGCTAGCTTACCTGTCAGCGCATGGCCCTTTTTCTTGTAGCTGAAATCCGACAGACACAGCCTTCGGCCCCGTGTAATCCGAACAGAACGACTCAGCCGTCGAGCTTATTTTCAAGCGCGAAGCGGATCAATTCCGCGGTCGAGCCAAGATTCAGCTTCTCCATGATCCGACTGCGGTACGTCGAGGCGGTACTGGTGCTGATCTTCATTCGCTTCGCGCTCTCCTGCAAACTCTCGCCAGCCCCCAGGAGTTTTAGCAAGTCGAACTCGCGGGGCGAGAGCGATTCGACGCCCACGCGTTGCCGCTTGGGCTGGCGCAGACGCCCCAGCACTTCGTCGGAGACCTGTGAAGAGAGAAAGATTCGCCCGTCGCGGACGGCGGCAATCGCCTCCAGCAGCTCGTCGACCGCCGCCGATTTGATCAGGTAGCCGTGCGCGCCCGCCTCCAGAACTCGGATGGCGTAGTGAATATTCTCGTGCACGGTTAACACGAGAATTTTAATGTCGGGAACCATGCGCAGTAGTTTTTCGATCACGGCCGGAGCATCCTGGTTCGGCATGGAGTAGTCCAGCACGATCACCTCCGGCCCCGTCGTGCCGACGGCTTGGATCGCCTGTATGGTGTCGCTGGCTTGCGCAACGACCTCGATCTTACCGCTCGATTCGAGAATCCGCGCCAGTGCCTCGCGGACCATCTCGTGGTCGTCAGCCAGAACGACGCGCGTCGGAGAATTAGGCAAAGACATGGCGGTTACGTTTCCTCACGATTCTCGTCACGACGGCCTCGCGGGTACATGGGTATGACGACATGAATGGACGTGCCTTCGCCCGGCGCCGACAGAACTTCAAACTGACCGTCCAGCAGCTCGACACGCTCTCTCATGCCAAGAATGCCCAGACGATTTGATTCGCTCTGTTTTTCCGGATGAAATCCGACCCCGCCGTCTTCAATCAACATCCTGAGCAGGGCCCCGTCCACTTCCATGATAACCTCGGCTTCCTCGACCTGAGCATGTTTTGCCACATTCGCCAGCGCCTCCTGCAGGATCCGAAAGACATTTTCCCCCACGGCGGGCGGAATTCTCTCTCCGTGAAAGCGCAAGTCAGAAATCACTTCGATACCTGATCGCTCACTGAACTCTGCCAGAAAACTCTCCACCGCGTCGTGCAACCCGAGATCGTCCAGTACTCTCGGCCGAACACGCTTGGCTATCTCATGAAGACTCCTAAGAAGTTGGTCGACCTCCTCGATCGCCCGTCGTAGCAAGGGACTCCTGCGGTATTCTCCCTCCACCTTGGCCAGCGACTTCAAGTCCAAGCTGACGGCGGTGACCTGTTGCCCGAGTTCGTCATGCAGGTCGCGAGATAGATTGCGGCGTTCGGCTTCTTGGGCTGCCAACAGTTTGCTGGAAAGTTGGCGAAGACGCGACTCCGATTCCACAATCCGCTCTTCGTGACGTCGCCTTAGCGCGCTGGTCCGGGCCCAGTAATAGGAGAGCAAGGCGACGACCGCCATCACACCCGCGGAAAGCAGCAGGAGTTGTCGCAGCAGTGCTCGCGAATGCGCCGTAACGACGTCGGCCGACACATAGGCCACCAGAATGAGTGAGTTCGCCTCGGCATTGTCGGTAGTGCCCGCAGTGTCGCCAGTGTCCTCGGCGTCCTCAGTGTCGGCCGCCTGGGTGGCAGCGGTTCTTCCCAGTCGGATCTTACGGAACACGAACAGGTCCTGGCCGACGCGTAAGGAATCGACGTCGGGCTGCTGTCCTCGCTTCCACGCCTCGGGATAATCTTCCGAAAAGCGGTGTTCGTGACCCAACAGCCATCCCCATTCATGTTCTGCGGCGGGTGCCTGAAGGTACTCTCCGTCGCGGTTCACAATCATCGTCGCCCCGGAGAACTCACCCGAAATATGTCGAATTTGTGACAGCAATTGTGCCCCCAGGTAATTCAGGACCAAGAAACCACTCCGCTCATCGTTGTCATCGAGTACCGGTGTAAGAAAGCGAATGACCGGCTTGATAGGCTGCTCGATCTCTCCCCGTTCCACATTCAGGTCGAATGTCGACACAAACACGTCTTCTGGGGCCAGCTTGAGAGCCTGTTGATAGTAGTAACGAGACGCCTTGGACTGCAGCTGATCTTGCGCAACGACCTCCGCCTGCCCATCCTGATGATTGATTCGAACGATTTCCTGCCCCGCCGAATCGAGGCAGCGAATCTGATCATAAACTCGCTTGTTCCGGGCAAAGCTGCGGTACTCCCGTTCCACGGCGGCCCTGTCGGATGGGTCGCCAGAAACGAATTCTCGCAACATCGATTGTGTTGCCAGATATCGTAGATCTCGCTCGACCGCCCGCAGTTCAACGACCAGTAGTTCTTGCTGCAGGTCGAGCACATGCTGTGCTTCCCTCTCGAGCATGCGTCGCTGGTGCACCAGATCCTGTCGATAGATACTCATCACGAGGATCGTCAGGACAAACGCTGCGCAGAGGAAAGCCATGGAGAATCTGCGCAGAACTGCCAGGCGGGAAACACGTTCATCGTATTGCTCGAACATGGGGAAGCGTGCGGATTCACCGACTCCACAGGAACATTCAGGACTTCACCATAGTGCTTGTTTCCCACAGAGGTGACAAGAGCAGACCCACGTGGCAGCATTTCCAGGGCGTGCCATCTCGACACAGTCTTGAGTTAAAATTGTGTTCCATAGAACCGATACCACAAGATCGCCGGCAGCATCGAGAACGATTCCGCGATTTGTCGGCGAGCGACGTCAAGACGATCGACGCGGGAACACGAATCCCGCCACACCCGTCAGCAACGCGAACGCGGACGCCACGCCTGGACGGACGACATCGCCAAGAAACCCCTTTGAAACGAGCAGAATCACGGCCTAAGGGCACCCACATTTGTACAAATCGGAGCCTCCAATTAGCCTAGAGAAAGGACCTTTTCCGACTCCTTTCTAGGCGATTTCTTGCCGGAGGTTTTCTTATGTGGACGTTGTTGTCGGACCATTTTCGTAGTCTCTTTGGATTGCTCCTGCTAGCCTCTGGCGTGCTTGTTCTGACATGGGCCGCCAGCCCCGCGACAGCCGCGGAGCACGAGTTGGACGTTCGAGAGGCCCAGCGACGTGTAGTGGCGGCGAGGCTTCAGCTGCGCCACTACATTCGGACCGAGTTTCCACTGCGATACAAGCAGCTCAACGCCGAGATTAAGCTGGCGGAAGCCGAGATCGATCTGCTTGAGAGACGCGTCGATTCGTTTCGCTATGTCTCCCATCGCGACCGCAACGACTATTCCTCGCCCACCACGGTGAACATCAAGCAGATGGAAAACGCACTCTACGCAGCCCAGCTCGATCTGGAACTGGTGAAGGCAGAGCGAACCGAGTTGATTATGAACGATCGAGCCCGTCGCCGCCTACTAAGAATGGAGTTGCAGGCGGCTCAGCAACAACTCGATCTATTGCGGCCGAAAGCGGCGGAGCCGAAGGCTATTCGCAACTACCGAAACGCTGCTTAAAGCCATCGCCGCCGCGGCAGCGATGGGGGGAAGAATCCCTGTCGCTGCCAGTGGGATGAGCGCAATATTGTAGACGAAGGCCCAGGCCAGATTCTGGCGGATGGTCCTCGAAGCGGCTCTCGACAACTCAATGGCACGACCGACCAGTCGCAGGTCGCTCCCGATAAGCACGATGTCGCCCGCCTCGACCGCCACCTCGGCGCCGCTGCCAATCGCGATTCCAAGATCGGCCGTGGCCAGGGCCGCCGCGTCGTTGATGCCGTCGCCGACCATCGCGACACCGTGAAGATCGGCGCGCCGCTGTTCCACGATTCTCTGTTTGTCTTCCGGCAAGACCTCGGCCGCAAAGTCATCGATACCCACCGCCTTCGCTACGCTCTCTACCGAGCGCTTCTGATCGCCGGACACCATGGCCACGGCCAGCCCCAGACGGCGAAGATGGGTAATTGCCTCGGCACTGTGGGCCGCGATTCGATCTTCGATCACGATCGCACCCAGCAGCTTATGCTCGCGGACCACAAACAACGGTACACCTCGTGTCGCCAGCGACGAATCGTCCGCCTGGGGGCGAAACGCCGCGGTGACCGCCTCGACATCGATGCCTTCGTCCTGCATGAGACGACCGTTGCCAATCAAGATACTGCGATCGGCAACCACGGCACGCACCCCATGCCCGGGAAGCACCGTCAGATCAGCGGCGGGAGTGACTTCGAGCCCGCGAGCTTTCGCTTCCGCGACAATGGCGATTGCGATGGGGTGCGAGGCAAGTTGTTCCGCGGCCGCGGCCACGCCCAACAGCTCGTGTTCACTGAACCCGGGTGCTGGTATCAACCTGGCAACGGTCGGACGACCTTCCGTGACGGTGCCGGTCTTGTCGAGAATCACCAGCGACAGCCCGCGGGCCGCTTCGAGGGCGCGAGGTTCTTTGACTAGAATCCCAAGTTCCGCGGCGCGGCCACTAGCGACGAGGATCGCTGTGGGGGTGGCCAAGCCGAGCGCGCACGGACAGGCGACTACCAGCACGGCGATGGCGGCAGAAAGACCGGCGGTAAAATCTCCGGCCAGAAACCAGGCCAGCCAGGTCACGGCAGCGACGACCAACACGGCGGGCACAAAGTAGGCCACCGCGCGATCGGCGATCCGCTGGGCGTCGGCTTTTGACTCCTGCGCTCGGTTGACGAGCTGAACGACCCGATCGAGAGTCGTGCTGCCCGCCGTCCGGGTCACCTCCACGGTCAGTGCCGCCGATCCGTTGAGTGTGCCGGCGAAGACTTCGTCGCCTGGTGCCTTGTCGACCGGCAAGGGTTCGCCGGTCAGCCACGACTCATCGACATCCGACTTGCCTGACAGGACCTTACCGTCGAGCGGGACGCGCTGGCCCGGCCGCACGACAACCAACTCGCCGGCGACGACATCCGTCAGCGGAACCGTCTCCAGTCCCGATTCGCTCAGCCGTCGGACTTCCTGGGGAGTCAGCGTGAGCAATCCCGATATCGCGCGAGTAGCCCGTCCCTTCGCTCGGGCTTCGAGCACTTTCCCCAGAGTGATGAACGTGAGAATCATAGCCATGTCGAGATACATGGCCGCGCCGCGCTGAGGAACGGACTGCCCCGTCATGTGCCTGGCGAGAGTCCAACAACCGGCGACATATGCGGCCCCGGTACCGAGGGCAACCAGCGTGTCCATATTGGTGGAGTGGTACCACAGGCGACGCCCCGCTCCGCTGAGATAGGGCCAGCCCACATAGAACCAGAGCAAAGTGGCCAGGGCGAACTGGGTCCAGAGTCGTGCACCAATTGAGAGAGGAAGGGCGAAAGTTGTGAGAATCATTCCTGCCGAGAGTAACAGGCCGACTATAAGTCGCCGGAGCCAGTAGCGGTTTTCCTTCTCCTGCCGCGAATGTAGTGTTTCGGCCAGAGGTACCTCGGCGTCGAACCGCGTGGCGCGGTAGCCGCTTTCTTGAACCGCGGAGATCATACTGTCGGCGTTGGCCTGAGCTTCATCGAAAACAACCGAAGCCTGATTGGTGGCCAAATTGACCCGGGCGGCGGCCACACCAGGCACCGCAGCCAGCGCGTTTTCAACACGCTCTACACAGCTAGCGCAATGCATGCCATCGATGGTCAACTGCATTTGTGGCATAGGTAGTCGGCCCCCCGCGGAGGTAGGCATCTTCGGCAATCAATCGCCGGCGGCGGCTAGGAGATTCCTGACCGCCGAGTTACGCTTTCAATATAGCGGTCGCGATTGTCTCGGCCCAAGGTTGCACCCAAAGAAGAATAGGCAGTCTATGCGGGCGGAAGTGATCGCCATCGGCGACGAACTCACCAGCGGAGAACGACTTGACACCAATAGTCGCTGGCTTTCCAGACGATTGGTGGAGATGGGCGTGCCTGTCAGGTATCACACGACCGTGGGCGATGATCTGGAAAGTTGCGCGGAAGTCCTACGGCGGGCGACTGAGCGAGCTGAGATCGTTGTCGTCACCGGCGGGCTCGGGCCGACGGCCGACGACCTGACCAGGGACGCCATCGCTGCCGCCAGCGGGACGGAGCTGCTGCTCGACCAACAAACCGTCGAGGAAATCGAGGCCCTGTTCCAAAGCCGCGGGCGGGAGATGCCGGAGCGAAACAAGGTACAAGCGATGTTTCCGGTGGGAAGTCGCAAGATACCCAACCAACATGGCACCGCGCCGGGCATCGAGATGGAGGTGTCCCGGCCCGATCTGCCGGCAGCCACTTCGCGGCGGTGCACGATCTTTGCCCTGCCGGGCGTTCCGGCTGAGATGACGCCCATGTGGAACGACACGGTGGCTGCCCGTATTCGAGAGCTTGCCCCGGCGACGGGCGTCATTCGTCATCGCCAGCTGAAGTGTTTTGGCGTCGGCGAGAGCCAGCTGGAAGCGATGTTGCCCGACATCGTTCGCCGCGGCCGGGAACCGTCGGTGGGCATCACCGTGCACGCGGCGACGATCACGTTGCGTGTGACCGCTCACGGCGAGAATGCCGAGGCGTGCGCGGAGGCTATGGCTCCAACCATCGACACGATTCGTGAGTGCTTGGGGACCCTTGTTTTCGGCGAAGAGGATGACGAGCTCCAGGAGGCGGTCGTCAGGCTCCTGCTCCAGAAACAACAGACCCTGGCCACGGCCGAGTGTGCCACAGGCGGTTTGGTGGCCGCCTGGCTGGGAAACATCCCCCAGGCAATACAAGTCTATCGTGGCGGGGAGGTGCACGCGCGCGATTCGTTTGGCGCGAGTGAACAAGTTGCCAAGACCGTAAAGGACCAGGCACGTGACGTTCGCCAACGATTCGGATCCGACTTCGGTCTGGCAATCGGCCCGCTGCCAGAAGTCCACAATGGTCCGGCTGGAACGGACGGCAAACAGACCGAACAGACTGGCGACCGCGTTAACAACGATGAGCACTTCTTCGTCGCCCTGGCTGACGAGCAAGGCGTCGAAATCTTCGAGGGACAAACTCTGGCCCACCCCGCCATTCGCAAAGAGCTGGCCGGCAAACGGGCCCTCGACTGGTTGCGAATGCGACTTCTGAAACAAGGCTAGTCGACGCCTTCAACGCATCGAGGCATCAGCTCGATCCTTCATCAGCAGCGGACGCCAAAGACGCTAGAGGGAACTGAAGTCGGCGTCTTTTTCAAAATCGACTCCGAAATCGGGCGACAACGTCAGCGCTTCGTCCAGGCGGCTGAGAAACGCTCGCCTAGAGATCTCCTTTGCGCCAAACCGCTCCGTATGTTCGGTAAGCTGTTGAATGTCGAGCAACAGAAAACCTCGCGAACGAAGGTGACGGACCAGGGCGACGAGGGCCACCTTGGAGGCGTCCGTTTCCGAGTAGAACATGCTCTCCGCGGCAAAGAACCCGCCCAGAGAAATGCCATAGGTGCCCCCCACCAGACGATCTTCTTTCCAGGTCTCAACACTCATGGCGTAGCCGAGCCGGTGCATTTCCTGATAGGCGACCAGCATCTCGGGGCAGAGCCAGGTCTGTCCCATGCGGTCCTCAGCCGTGGCGCATCCCTGGATCACGCCCTCGAAATCTTGATTGCAGGTTACGCGGAACTTACCGCTCCGCAGCGTGCGGCGAAGCCGTTTCGGAATATGCAGATCAGCGAACTCAAGAACGGCGCGGGGATCGGGCGACCACCATGCTAACAGAGAGCGACCGTCGCAGATTGGCCAGGGAAAGATTCCGTGAGAGTAGGCATCGAGCAACCAGTGGGGCGTTAGCTCGCCGCCAAAGAGCATCAACCCCTCTTCATCCGCCGACTCAACCGGCGGAAAGTATTTTGATGGTGGCGTCCTGGTCATCCCTGGCGGTACTCCTGGTACAACGAGCGATCGTAGTTCGACGAGCGTTCATGTTACAGCCGCCGTAGCGGTTGTCAGCGCGGCTGTGAGAAACTCAAGCCAGGTTCTCACCATGCTTCACGCGACACCGGTACTTCATCATACGAGCGGGTCGGGGAATCAGAAAAGTACCGAGGAGGACATGCCGACACGCAAGACTTCGATAGCCCAGCCCGACTATCTGAAGGAATCGTTAATCGCGGTCGCGACAAGTCGCCTGTCGACCTCAATCTTGTCGGCCTGGGCCTTATAATCGGACCGCAAGACTGGCTAGAACCGGCCGAGCCGCGTATACTTGAGCGTACGTAGCGGGCTTCGTTCTTGGTTTGGCATTTCCGCCCAGGTTGCGCATCATGCAAGAACATTTGTCTTCTGGCGACGAGCATCGGCCGCCGTTTATCGATTATCTGAATGCCGGAGACAATCCGCCGGCCTCCGAATCCGGTTCGGCCAAGCCGCCCCCTCCTCCACCGCAACCCGTTGCGGTAGCCGCCCGACGACCAGCGACGCCTCTGCTCTGGTTTCTGACCTTTCTGCTCACGTTGCTGGTGTTCATCGTACTCTTGGACTTGGTGGCCGGCGTCCGACTGATTGAACGCATTAGTTACTCGATCGGTCGTGGTCAACAGCGGGCCGCTCTGGAGACTCTCGAAAACGCCCAACTGACGTCTTTCTCCCATGCCTCAAAACTTGTCGCCGAAGGGGTGGTGCGAAGCGTCGTCCCGATTGAAGCCTTGGACGCGAACGGGGATGCCGATCTGTTGAGTTCCTTCATGGGATCGCCCGAAGGCTCGATCCGCTCGGGACAAGGCTCCGGCGTGATCGTCGATGATGAAGGATACGTGCTAACCAATCACCATGTGATTGCCGGCGCGAAGAAGATATTGGTACATCTCCCGGACAGGTCACCCGTACTGGCGCGGGTGGTCGGCTACGATCCTCTGACCGATTTGGCGGTCCTGAAGGTGGATGCGGGCGGGCTGCTAGGTCTCAATTGGGGCAACAGCGACGAACTTGAATCGGGAGATCCCGTGTGGGCCGTCGGGAGTCCTTACGGTTTGGATAACAGCATCACGATGGGCATCGTGAGTGCCAAGGGACGCCACAACGTGAACGCCAGTCTGAACGGCGGGCAACGACCTCGCTACGAGAACTATCTCCAGACCGATGCCGCGGTGAATCCAGGCAACAGCGGTGGAGCCCTGGTCAACATCCGCGGAGAACTCGTTGGTATCAATACGGCGATTGTGGGCCCCACGTATCAAGGCATTAGCTTCGCCATTCCGAGCAGGATGGCCCGCGAGGTCTACGAGAGCATTCGTGAGAATAATGGCGTCTTCAACCGAGGTTGGCTCGGTGTCCGACTCGAACAATTGACGCACTCACGAAGAACCGAATTGGGCATCGAAGAGCGTGGTGGAGCTCTGGTCGTTGAGGTAATTCCCGATTCGCCCGCCGAGAAGGCTGGGCTTTCTGCCGGGGATTTGATCGTTCAGTGGGGCGACCAGAAAGTCGCCGATCAGCGGGAATTGCTTTGGCAGGTGGCCACAACGCCACCCGGTTCTGAAGTGGAGATCGTGATTCTGCGAGATCAAGAGCAGCAGACGCTAAGCGTCTCGCTAGTCGATTGGCCTTCAGAACTGCCCTAGCGGCCCTGTGGGGGCCGACGACGACTTTTTTCGCTTTTTTCTCAGCGTCAGTAGACGCTCCGCGGCCGCTTCCGAATCGGGAGGCCAGAAGCGATAATTCACCGGCGTGCCGGCGCTTTTCAGATCAAGGTGCTAGCACGCGATCCAGTTCGCGTTGACCGCCCCGAGCCCGCCGTTCTATAATTTGCCCGCTGTCGAGGAGGGCAGTGTGGGACGCCCGTTTGTCCCGCATTTTTTTGGAAGGTCAAGGAAGACCAGCGGCTTGTGGCAATTGGCTGCGCGGCTTCTTTCACTTTTCGCACGGCGCCACAGGAGTCGCAGGTGTCTTTGACATCTTCGTTTGACACCAAAGAACAAGTCCGTCAAGCGACGGATATCGTGGACCTGGTAGGGGAAGCTGTTCCTCTGCAGCGCCAGGGTCGTATCTACAAGGGGCTCTGTCCCTGGCACGACGACACGCGCCCCAGCTTTCAGGTGAATCCCGAGCGACAGACGTTTCGCTGTTGGGTCTGCGACGTTGGCGGAGACGCGTTCAGTTTTGTCATGCGTCGTGACCATGTCGAATTCCCCGAAGCCTTGGCCATTTTGGCGGATCGAGCGGGCATCGACATTCACGTCGGGCATGGTTCGCGCGAGGCCCAACAGGCGGCCAGTGACGACAAACGAACCCTCTACAAAGCGCATCAATGGGCGGCCGACCTGTTTCACCAGATGCTGCTTCATGATCCCCGCGCCGAGGTCGCCAGAGAATACCTTCGCCAGCGAAGTATCAACCAAGAGAGCATCGAGCGGCATCGGGTCGGTTTCTCGCCCAACGAATGGACCTGGCTGGTCGAACAAGCCGGCACTTCAGAGTACACGCTCGAGCAGCTCGAACGTCTGGGCCTGCTGGGCCTCTCGCCCAAGAGCGGGCGACATTATGACCGCTTCAAGGGCCGCGTGTTGTTTCCGATTCGTGACGTGCAGCAACGTACCATTGCCGTCGGGGGTCGAATTCTGCCACAATTTGCCGACGAGCAGGCGGCCAAGTACATCAATTCGCCCGAAACTCCACTATTCTCCAAGAGCTCCCAGCTCTACGGCCTCGACCTGGCTCGCGACGCGCTCGGTAAGAAGCGGGAGGCCATTGTCACAGAGGGTTACACCGACTGTGTAGTGGCGCGACAATTCGGCTTCGACAATGCCGTGGCTGTGCTGGGGACGGCGCTCGGCGAGCGTCATGTGAAGCTGCTTTCTCGATTCGCCGATCGCGTGACCCTCGTTCTCGATGGGGACGCGGCCGGACAACGTCGAGCGAATGAAATCCTAGACCTCTTCTTGGCCGGCCAGCTCGACTTGCGAGTGCTAACGCTTCCCGAGGGTCTCGATCCTTGCGACTTTCTGTTTCAGCGAGGGGCGGAGGCGTTTGCAGAGGCAATCTCGGAGGCGATCGACGCCCTGGAGCACAAACTCCGTTTGGAAACCAGGAATATCGACCCCGCCAGTGGCACCTACGAGGCAAATCAGGCGCTCGAAAATGTACTGGCCACCTTGGCCAAGGCACCACGCCCAGGCAACGTTTCCGACTCGGAGAAGCGGCTCCGCGAAGATCAGTTCCTGGCCCGCGTCGCACGGCGATTTCATGTCGAAGAAGCAACGATCCGCACGCGACTGGGTACTTTGCGCACCGAAACGACAAGAAGACAAACCAGCTTTGATCGCGGTCCGGACGATTTGCCGCCAACGTCGGTGACAGCGACCGATCGCTGGGAGCGAGAACTACTCGAGATTCTGATCCAAGAGCCGGAGGCGATAGCAAGAGCAGCCGAATCGATTACGCCCGAACAGCTTCAAGACCCTCACTTGCGGCGTGTTTACGCCAAGTGCTGTGAGCTCTTGGAGAGGGGCATCTCAGCAGAGCTAGATCGGCTGTTATTGGAGTTTGAGGATCCGGCCATCCAGGGTATGTTGGTGGACCTGGACGAGGCTGGAAGTGATCGCGGAGGAAGCGATCTCGCCCAGCAACTCCCCGACGTTCTGACAAGTTTGCAACGACGTCGGGAACAGCGAGAGCAGCGGCAAGTGACCGCGGCACTAAAAGAAGAACAACTTGGTTCTCAGGAACAAGTTCAACATCTGGAGGATATGTTTCGTCAATTGCGTCACCGCCAAGGCATTTCCGAGCCCACGGATGAGTAAGGATGTCTTGGTCGGATGGTCGCGGTCGTCATGCTGAATGAATAGCATGCCCGAACGCTCGTGACCATAAATCGTGTCTCATTTCGCGCAGGAAGACGCGCAGGGAGGTGCAGCGTGGAGTATATGGATACGCAGTTACAGGAATTGATTTCTAAAGGAAAAGCTCAGGGTTACTTGACCTACGAAGAGGTCAGCACCTATCTACCCGATGATACGTGCCATCCCGAGCGAATCGACCATCTGGTCGTGGCCGTTGAACAGCGAGGTATCGAACTCGTTGATCAGCCGCCCGCCGATAACTTCTCGGAGGCCGAAAAGTCAGATACCGCTTCGGCCGGCAAAGAGGATGCCAGCGAACCGTCGTTGACGCTCTCGCCCCCGGAGGAGCTGACTCGCTTCAACACCGATCCGATTCGCCTCTACCTCTCGCAGATGGCCTCGGTGCCGCTGCTCTCACGAGAAGAGGAAGTCTCGCTGGCCAAACGGATTGAAATCTGCCGCAAGCGATTTCGCCGGGCCATTCTGGGCAATCACCATGCCATGCAAAGCACGGTGGCGACGCTTCACAAAGTTCATCAAGGGTTCTTACCGTTTGATCGCACGATTAAGGTCTCTCTGACCGAGCAGTTGACCAAGGAACAGATTCAGGCTCGCATGCCTCATAACTTGCGAACTCTAGATCACCTCTTGGAGCTCGACCAACAAGAGTTTGCCACGCTGCTCTCTCGCCGAGCGACTCACGCCGAGAAAGCCCAAGTCCGACGCCAGTTCTTGCGTCGTCGCAAGAAGTCTCTCGCGCTGGCTGAAGAGCTCAGTTTGCGAACACGACGCGTTCGTCCGCTGATCCGTCAGCTGTCGGACTATGCCGATCGCATGGAAGAATTGCGAGGGCGGATCCGTCGCGCGGCGGCCGATGGCTTGACCGATCGCCAGCTGAGAGCCTATCGCGGTGAATTGCGTGGTCTGATGATGCAGACGATGGAAAGCCCTCGAAGCCTGCGAAATCGCGTGGCCGAAATCGACAAGCGTCATCGAGAGTACGAAGACATGAAACGCCAGCTGTCGCGAAGCAATCTGCGACTGGTGGTCTCTATCGCCAAGAAGTATCGCAATCGCGGGCTCGGATTCCTGGACCTCATTCAGGAAGGCAATACCGGGCTGATGCGAGCCGTCGACAAGTACGAATATCGTCGGGGCTACAAGTTCTCGACTTATGCTACGTGGTGGATTCGACAGGCGATCACGCGAGCCATTGCGGATCAAGGCCGCACGATCCGTATCCCGGTGCACATGATCGACGTCTTGGGCAAGCTCCGCGGAGCGGCCAAACGCCTGCTACAGGAGCGTGGATACCAGCCCACCACGGAGGAAACCGCCCAAGCCGCGGGCATCGAACTGGAAGAAGCTCGCCGGGTGCTCGACATCGGGCGGAGTCCTGTGAGCCTTGACCGTCCGGTTGGAGAAAGCGAAGATAGTAGCTTCGGAGAGTTCATTGAGGATAAGGGTTCCGAGAGCCCCCTGCGACTAGCGAATCATGGTCTATTGCGAGAAAAGATCGACGGCTTGCTCAACACCCTCACGTATCGTGAGCGAGAGATCATTCGTCTTCGCTACGGACTGGATGACGGCTACTCGTACACCCTCGAAGAAGTCGGTCGAATCTTCAAGGTTACGCGCGAACGCGTACGACAGATCGAAGCGAAAGCGGTTCGTAAGCTTCAGCACCCGGTGCGAAGCGAGCAACTGGCCGGATTCGCCCTCCGAGCGGCCTAGTTCGGTCGCGCAAGTAATCACATCGGCAAGCGCCGCTGACCCTCAGGTTCAGCGGCGTTTTTTTATGGCGGACAAGTAATCGAGGCGCCCGGCGCCACCAATTCACGGCAAGAAAGTAACTCCATGACCGCGACGTCCCAATCCCTGCGAGAGCTTCATCGAATCCATAGACAGCTGGCCGATCTGGGAGAGCGTCTCGATGCCGGCCCCCGTAAAATCGCCGCCAGCGCGGCCATGGTGACCAAACAACAGACCGCCGAGACTCAGGCCGCGGAGGATTTAACGTCCGCCCGAGTCGCCGTCGATCAGAAGCAGCTGGAGCTAAAGAGCGGCGAAAGCAAGATCGCGGATCTCAAGGTCAAGCTCAACACGGCCAGTAACAATCGTGAGTACCAGGCGTTCCTTGAACAGATTGCCGCCGCGGAGATGGCCAACAGTGTGTTGGAGGACGAAATCCTCGAAGCCTTGGAGAAGATCGAACAATTGCAAATCGGCCAGGGCCAGGCCAAGGAATCCGTGGAAAAAGCGAAGACAGAACTCGCCAGAACGGAGAAAATGGTAACCGACGAAACCGGTCAGCTCGAGAGTGAAGTCGTTCGACTCGAAGCCGAATTGCAAGGCTGCGAAGAACAACTACCGGCCGAATTCCGCGCCGAGTACGATCGGGTCGTGCGAGGCAAGGGCGAGGAGGCCATGGCTCCGATCGACGGGGATAATTGCGGAGGGTGCTTCCAACAGGTTACGCCAAACATGATGAACGAGTTGAGCCTGGGACGCGTCGTCATGTGCCGAGCCTGCGGACGACTTCTCTATCCGTCAGAGTGAATTACGATACAGCGAGCGGCCGCTGTGTCTCTTTACAGAAATCGGCCGTGGCGACATAATGGGCCTCTGGTCTCTCGACAGAGGCCTTTTTTTCGCGCTCGTCACAAGCTGCCTGGAGTCGATAACCATGACCGAACGCATTCCCATGACCAGAAAGGGCTACGACAAGATTCGCGCCGAATTGGCACGACTCGAAGATGATGAAATGCCCAAGGTTACCTTACGTATCGCCGAGGCGCGTGCCGAAGGCGATCTGAAAGAAAATGCAGAGTATCACGGGGCTCGTGAGTCCCAGGGAATGCTGCAGGCCAAGATCAACCAGCTCAAGGACAAGCTGTCGCGGGCCGATCTTGTCGACACCTCAAAGTTACCGAAAGACGAGGTCGGATTCAGCTGCACGGTCGTGGTCAAGGATCTCGAATTCGACGACGAAGAGACTTTTGTGCTCGTCGGCGCTGGCGAAGAGGATTACGACGAAGGACGTATCCTGGTAACCAGCCCGCTCGCTACCGGCCTGCTCGGCAAGAAGGTCGGCGACCGCGCCGAAATCGAAGTCCCGGCCGGAACGATGAAGTTCGAGATCCTCAGCATCTCGTTCGAAGACTAAACGCTCGAAGCTGTCCGGCCGAAAGTCGATACTCGCTCACGCCGGCAACCGCCTGCGCTATGCCAGCTCGACGACCGCTTCTCCGCCGCCGGCCTGCGCCGCGGCAGCCAACCGCCTATTGCGTCTCTTCTCGGCCCAACTGTAGGCCAAGCTGTACAGAACCGGAACGACGAGCAGGGTCAGCGAGGTGGCGAAAGCCAAGCCAAAACAGATGGCCGTGGTCAGCGGCTGCCAAAATTCCGCGCCTCCGGAAAGATTGAGCAGCAAGGGCAACAGTCCGCCAATCGTCGAAAACGTGGTCAACAACACGGGTCGCAGACGACTGACGCCGGCTTGCATGATCGCGTCGTGAACCGACAGCCCACGCCTTCGCGACTGGTTTGTGAAATCGACCAGCACGATGGAGTCGTTGACGACGATTCCGGTGAGTGCCACAAGCCCAATGAAGGATGCTAACGAGAAGGGAAAGCCGAGTGCCCAATGACCTGCCACCACGCCAATGAAGCTGAGCGGAACAGCCGCCAGCACGATGAAGGTCTGCCGGAAACTATTGAATTGCAAGACCAGAATGGCAAAGATCAAGACGACGGCGATCAACATCGATATCAACAAATAGCGAAAGTTCTTGTCGCGCTCTTCGTTCTCACCGGTAAACTCGGCGCGTACTCCCTCGGCAGGCGTGCCAACCTGTCCGATGAATACCGCGTTGGAACTGGTCGCAGGTGTAGTGGCCGACACGACTCTCGATCTTAGCTTCTCGATCAGGCCTTGCTTCTGCTTTTCATCGGGATCGTCGAGAACCTCTGTCACTTTACGAAAGCCAAGCTCCGGCATCACTTCACGGCTCAGCCGACCAAAGATGACATCGGGACTGACAGCTGGCTCCTTTTTCTTAAAGAGCCCCAGAATTGTCTGAATGAAGCTCTTCCGAACGGGGTCTTTCTCCGGCTCGGATATGTTGCAATGCGCCGTCACGGCCCGGTCACGATCGTATCGATTGATGCTATAGAGCCCCACGCCTCGCTCTATCGTTGCCAGTTCGCCGACCGTCGCTCGGCTTCCGTCCGCGGCGGTGAGCATGAGTCGTTCGATGTCTTCTTTCGATTGCTGATACTCAGGAGCAACCTGGAGACGCAGCGTGACATCTTCATCGTCAATATTGAGTTGGATTCGCGTGTCGCCGAGAATCGCGGTCTGAACCGCTTGCGCGACCTGAGCGCTCGTGGCATTGAACAGCCCGGCAACCTGGGGAATCGGATCGATGGTGATCTCGGGATTATTGCGGCGGTAATCACTACCCTGGTCCACCGTTCCTTCCATGCCCTTGAGTCGCTCTACAACCGTATCGCCCAACTCTCCAAGCTGTTCCAGATCCTTCCCCGTCATCCTTACGGCGACCTTGAATCCGCCTGGCGGACCTTCCTCGATTTCTTCGATCGAGATCTTCATCCCCGGCCACGGTTTAATGTCCTCGCGAAGCTGGCGAATGATGTCATCCTCGTGTCGCTCGCGGTCCAGTGGCGATGGCAACTGCACCATCACATTGGCGAACTCCGGCCCCGTGGCCGAATCGGTTTCGAGGCGACTTGCCAGACCTTCGGAGGATCCAATGGCCGACACATAGTTGACCAAGTCTCCCGACTCCCGCAGGCGTTCGAGTCCGTCGGTGATGGCGGCTTGAGCCGCAATCGTCTCTTCGATGCTGTACCCCAGTGGGAGTTCGTAGTGCACTTCGAACTGTCCCCGATCGCTCGCGGGGAAGAAATCGAAGCCGATCTGTTGGATGGTGACATAGGCCATAAAGATCGCCGTGCAAGCCCCGATAATGACTGCCCAGCGCTGTCGCAGCGCAAGTCGCAGAACGGCGGCATACAGACGTGTGAACGGCCCCCGCGTGCTCAGCGTGGCCTCGAACGCGCTGGCCTGAGTGTCCGAACTATCCGCCTGGGCCTTGGCCTTACGAGTCGCGACATGTTCGTGCTTGGAGTACCAGTAAGCGGCCAATACCGGAATCAGATAGTGATCCACCAGGATCGACCCGAGCAGGGCCACGCTGACGACCTTCGGCATCACGCTCATAAAGTCGCCCATGATGCCCGGCACCAGCAGCATCGGCAGATAGGCGGCCACGGTGGTCAGATCGGCCGCCAACACGGGCAAGCTGACTTCGTCGATACCGTTCTTGGCCGCCTCCACCGGAGGCTCGCCCAGTTCGATGTGACGATGAATATTCTCCGCCACGATGATCGCTCCGTCGACCACCATCCCGAGCACCAGGATATAGCTGAAGATCACCATATTGGAGACAGGAACGCCAAACGCGAACAAGAAGATCACCGCGATCGCACAGCTGAAAGGGATCGCGGAAAGCACGATGATCGAAACGCGAAGCCCCATCGTCCAGGCAAGAATAATGAGCACCAGCATCGCGCCGAACACAAAACTCGAACCCAAGACGCGGAACATCAGCGAGATTTCTTCCGAGGTATCTCGCGTGGTCGAGAAGGAGATGTGAGGGTACCGCAGCTGAAGTTCTTGAACCTTAGCCTTGATCGCTCGGGCTGCCCCAAGCGTATTGATGTTGGCCTCCTTATTCACAATGATCGTCGCGCATTCCTGACCGTCGAGAAGGGCAATGTTCTTTCGACGTTGGTAGGTATCGATGACATTGGCCACATCACGAACATGGATCAGATGGCCGTCTCGCTGGCTAACAACGGCATCTCGAATATCGTCGACTCCACGTAACTTGGTCTCGCTTCGAACCTGGGCGTTGTAATGGGCTGTATCGAGTTGGCCACCCGGAAGCTCGGAGTGGTAATCGGCCAACGTGCGGTGAAAATCGGCAATGGTCAGGCCGTACTCGGCGGCCAGATCGGGATGAATGTTAACGTGGATTTCCCGCTCTCGCCCGCCGAACAGTTGGGTATTGGAGACGCCCGAGAGGGTGTTGAGCTCGTCCTCCACCTCTTCGCCGATCTGCTTGAGACGCCGCGGGTCAAAACCCTCGGGCGCCGACAGATTGACGAGCATGATCGGCGCGTTCTCAAAATCGATGTCCATGATCCGGGGTTGGACTTCACGGCCCGTGGGAAGTTCATTGCGAATCTCGTCGACAACGTGCTTGACGTTGGCGCGAGCCTGCTTGGGCGTGATGCCGTCCAGAAACATGATCTGAGTAACGCTGGAACCCCGCATGCTGTTCGACGAAATAAAGTCGACATTATTCAGCGTCTCGAGGGCCTTCTCGACCTTGCGGGTAATCTCGACTTCCGTCTCTTCGGGGCTCGCGCCCGGGTACGGAATGGCAACGAGTACGACCGCTTTCGTAATGCCCGGTGTTCGCTGCACCGGAATCGTTAACGCGGCAATAACCGCCAGAGCAATCACCAAGAGCGAACCCACGATGACAATCCGCGGGCGGTCGATGACTTGGCGACTCAGAAACATGGCTCGGGTTCTGTAAGAAAATAATGTCGTATCGCGGCCATTTGCCAAAGTGGACTGGCGATCGACGAACTAGCGTTCGGGTTCTTGACGCTCGGCGGCACGAGGACCGGTCATGACGTCGTCATAATATTCCGCGTCGGGGCCGTAGAGCGGTGGATCCTGATCGTCGGGTGACGGGGAATACTTGTTGACGGAAACAATCTCCACGGGGCGATCCTCGACGAGGCGATGTTGACCACGGACGACCAGGTTCCGGTGCTCCTCGGGCAAGTCGGTGAGAACCAGATGCATGTCTTGCTCGACCCAGTCTCCCAACCGGTATCGATGGGCAACGTAGTCCGCCTTATCGCCAACCGTCGGAACACGATCCTTGGCGGCCGGATCCAGATTCATGACGGAAAAGATGGAGGCCGTCTTCTCACGAGCACCGCTCTTGGGATCTCGTTCGGTGCGGAACAAGACACTCGAAGTGGGGATTTTGAAGCCGCGAACTTTCTGGACTTCGATATCGGCCAGCGCGATCAAGCCGGGCCTCAGCGCGCCATCTCGGTTGAGTACGCGGATTTCAACCTCGAACAGTTTCGACACCTCATTCTCAGTCTCGTCGACTTGATGGACATGGCCTGTGCGAGTTGGCCAGGGGTGCCCAAAGGTATCTCGTCCGATAAAGTTGAGTTTGACCTCTTGCTTAACCTTGATCTTACGGATCTTCGATTCCGGAACCCCGACAACCAACAACACCTGGTCCAGCTGGACAATTTTGAAGATGGGATCGTGCTGGCGGACCGACTCGCCAACCTGGACATAACGTTTGTCGATGACACCATCGATCGGAGAAACAATTCGCGAGTCTTCCAGATTTCGATTCGCCTGCTCCATCATGGCGTTAACCATCATCAGCTGGGCTTTGGCTTCTTTCCACCTCGTGAAGCGAGTCTCGTATTCCTCATCCGTGATCAGACCGCCGCCCGAATCCTTGAGTTCTTTGCCTCGGTTGTAATCGCTCGAGGCCATTTCCAGCCGAGCCTTGGCCTCATCCAATTGGGCCGCGACACTCAGCAGCTTGGCCTTCAACAGTCGATTGTCGAGTTTCGCGAGAACTTGCCCCTTTTTAACTCGCATGCCTTCGTCGAGTGGTTGCCCGTCTTTCCCTTCGCCGAACTCTTGAAGACGCCCGCTGATCTCAAAGGCGAACGTATAAGATTCAAATGGCTCGAGGCGGCCGGAGAACTTCTCGATGAGCTTGATCTGCTCCTCGTCAATTCGCTGCACGGAGACCGGCGTCTTGGTCAACTCCCGTGGCTTCTCCGCCACTTCAACAGCCTCTGGATCGAAGAACCAGTCGCCGCCGGCGGCGATCATCACGCCGGCGGCGAGTAATGTGACCAGCATGAGGCCTATCCATGTTCCGGCCCGACGAAGCATCTTCTTGTTGCCTTACTGCTCCCCGCCAGGGGGACTTGAGGATCACGAATTCCCGCAACTTGCGAGAAGTGATTAGCTAGCTAACTAATTCTAGGTGGGGTGTTCTATAACGACAAGTCATATTCTCTCCCGGTTCGCTAGGAGTAACCGTCAACTCCTAGTTTACGTTAACTCCCGTAACTTTTCTTCGATGCGACGATCGACTTCTTCAGCAATGGCCCCCCGAATGAGGAGCCGCTTCTCAGCGGATGTTTCCCCACGAAGGATCTGCAATTGTGAGCTGCGGACGTCGAGTTGTTTCGCCAACAACTTCACGACAGCCCGGTTGGCTTTTCCACGTTCGGCAGGCTGGGTCACGGTGACCCGTAGTCTGCCGTTCTGGATTGGCGCAAGGCTATCACCGCGCCCGCCAGCGCGCACCTTGATACGGAGCACCGTTCCTTCGGTATGCGTTTCCGTGGCCACTTCTGAGTTGGCTTTCGACATGGCCAGTCCATGACGCGATTGAGTTGAGAATGGCAAAGCCCATGGGACTATCCCACAGCTTCCAAAGATATCTAGGTATCGAGGCCTTCATAGAGTGCTCGGCCTATACGAACGATCGTGGCGCCTTCCTGGATCGCTTCGGTGAAATCACGGCTCATCCCGATCGAAAGCTCATCGAGCGAGATGTTGTCCGGCGCTGTAGTTTGCAACTCATCCCGCAATTCACGCACAGCGGCAAAATCGCGCCGGGCCAGATCGGGGCCGCCGTCTCGTCTCGCCATGGCCATCAACCCCTGAATGGAGACCTGTTCGAAACTGGCAATGCGTGGCAGCAGCGACTCCAGGTCTTCCGGCGCGAAGCCGTGTTTCTCCGGCTCGCCAGAAATATTGACCTCCAGTAGCGCAGGTACGCGAATATCGAGCGCGGCAGCCTGCGAGGCGACCTCTTCGAGCAGCCGCAGACTGTCAATCGAATGCAGTAGTGCCAGATGAGGCAAGGATCGCCGCACCTTATTTCGTTGAAGGTGGCCGATCAGGTGCCAGTGAATCTCCTGCTGAGGTAATTGCTCCGCTTTGTCCCACAACGACTGAGGACGACTCTCGCCCAGCTCCGCACAGCCGACCTGGAAGAGATCCCGCGCGACTGCCGCGTCGACATACTTGGTGACCGCTACAAGCCGAATATCGTCGGAACTTCTTCCCGCGGTGGCGGCCGCTTCTTCGATCTGGTCGCGAACGGCGGCGAGGTTATCGGCGAGAATGCGGAGCCGGTCAGTCATGACGGAGAGATGTGCCGCGGCGAACGGCGCAGACAACAAGAACCGCGTCTCACTCGAAAGGCTATTCGACTTCGAGCAGTTCGGTCACGCTGCCATCGCGATGGAATCGCCCGACCATGATTTCACTATTGAGGTTTTGACCCAGCACCGTTCGATTCCCGCGGGGAGCCAGCGAACGATAATAGACCCACTGGGATTTGCCAATTTCCACACGGTAGCCGACGGCCACATCGGACGAAACAACCTGTCTCTCTTCTCCGACGGAAAGCTGCCGCCAGGTAAGCGGCGTTTTTCGGCGACGGCGAGAAAGATCAAAAAACAACGGAGCCAGCATGGAGCTGCCGGAGAGCGACTGCCGCAATTCCAAGACGCCATCGTTACACTGGAGCGTTCCTCTCCGGCGGTCACTTTGCCATTCCGATATCCCCAGCGGCAAGATTCGGAATGTCGGCTCATCGAGGCCCACGGCCAGCTCGGAGTGTTTTTTGTCGGTGCGAACTTGCAGGTCGGGGGCGAGTCGCAGCCGGCCACAATAATCGAGCTGCTTAGCAAACGTTCCCAGCAACGTGTCGGCCATGATCAAGAACTGATCTTCGTGGGCAAGCAGGAAACTGCGTTGTAGCTTTAGCCCTCCTTCAAGATCGATCTCGACTTCCAGGTAATCGCAATCGTTGTCCGATTCCCAGCAGACCTGCTCCCACTCTTCGTCGGGCGCGACCTCAAGTCGACGGCCATCGGCCTCGATTTGAAACTCCCACGGCGACGAGAAAACGGCTTGTTTGCCGGCGTTTAATTCGCAACGCAAAGGAAGGCGATCGTAGGCGATACTGACCTGGTTCGCCGTCCTGGCCCAATCACTACGAAGCGTGGCAATCTCGGCCCACTCCGAATCGTTGGACGTGGCGGGCCATTCCTCCTCCGGTTCATAACCACCGGAACGGCCAGGCAGGGCCACGTCGGCGATTTCCTCGTCCGCTTCATCGCCCTCCAAATCGAGAGCGGTGTCGAACATGGCAGCGGACCAAGGCCCCTGCTGGTGCTCGGCCAACACCTGAGTTCCGTCGTGCCGACATTGTCGGATCATGGAGGTAATCAACCACGCATACTGCTCGCCCGCCTTTTGGCTCAAGCGGCCCGCTTTGAATTCATTGCTCAGGGCCCGACAACGCGTCCAGCAGGCCAGCAGGTCTCGCGCGGTCTCCAGATAGCGAGCATGCAACACTCCCTCCCCATCCAGCATTTCCACGATCGAGTTGGAGAGGAACTCGGCTGCTTGTTTTCCCAACGCGCGAGGACCCTGCAACTCTGGCAGCAAGTAGGCCAGCGTCAGTGGCAGTTCACCGCGAAGCATTTGCACCACCGCCGGCTCGGCTTCGACCGACAGGGCCACCGCGTCTTCCGCGATACCGAGCAGTCGCTCCAGCAATTCACACCAGAGTTCCGCGGAAGTTGATTCGACGAGTTGCGGGAGAGAATGACACCAACCGAGACACTGAAGTACCGAGAGCCGATCGAGCGGAGTACCTTCGTTCTCGACCAACCAGGCAGACAATTGTTCCGCCGATTCTTCCGCCGCTTTGCGACGCCCACACGCCGTACGGTCGAGCAGCTCGATGAGTCGTTCCGTCTGCTTATCGGTTTTCGCCGAGAGTGTCCAGGAGAGGGGCGATTTCTTGCCCACCACAAGATCGCGGAGCGGTGATCGGTCGCGCTTCTCCAGGTATTTCTTCCAGGTCTTCCAGAGCGCGGTGGTGTCTCTCTCGGAAGCAGCTCGACGGAGTTTACCGGGAGCCGAAGAATGCCAGGCTTTCTCACCTAGCAGGCGCAATAATCGCGAATTATCCGTGTCGACAGACGACGGTGCGGCGGTGGCAGCCATAAGGAAAATCGTCCAGCTAATCGGGTTGAAGATCAGGCAATTAACAAGAATTAACGCTACCCATCAAGATCGTGTTGGACCAATGTGTAACGAGCGGGTATCTTAGCAGCAGACGCGGGCCATTGTCTTCCCCCCGGAATCGACTGGCATTGCGACAGACCTGCTAGTTAACGATGGAGTCGGAAATGCACCGAGATCAACGACCACCCTTGGATTCCACGATGACCGCTCGACTGCTGCGCTTTTCGTGCCTGGGGCTTCTCCTGCTGTTGCCGGCCTTTCTGATCGGATGCACGCAGCAAGTTGAAACAACTCGCTCGACCAGCGAGCCAGCCACACACGATCGCGAACAACCCCAGGCTGCTGAGGCCGACCCCGGGGAGAAGGTTGTCGTTCCGGTGATCACTCCCGTCGTCGAACGTGAAGCCGATCAAGGCGACGAGGATGAGGATGATGAAAAGGAAGAGAGTCAGGAATTGCCGGAGATCGGCTCTGGGCTACTTCGCGATGCGGATGGAAATGTGATCCCGGATGAGCCACCGCCGCCGCCCAACAACGACCCTAGCAACATCTATGGCAAAGTATCGGAAGATTGGCTGCCCGTTACGGGACAGGCCTCGTGGATCGATCAGAAGAACGGCGTCGTTATTATTGACGGACGAATCTGTCGTAAGACGGGGCTTCTGGAGATGCTCATCTGCACCGGCGGCTTCAAAGAACACGAGTCGATTATTGCCGCCTATACGAAACCGAGCTTGATCATGGCCGCCCTGTTGGCTGTCGGCGCGGTACCAGGTGGACCGGCCCAGTTTGAACCCAAGTTCGAGCCAGCACATGGCACCCAAATTGACATCACGGTCCGTTGGATGGAGGGGGACGAAGAGATCGAGGTCCCGGCCCAGGACCTGATCATCGACAACGACACACAAGATGTGTTGGATCTACCCTGGGTATTTGCAGGTAGCGGTTTTTGGAAGGGAGTCGACGGCGGCAAGCCGCGATTTCAGTCGGACCACACTGGCGATTTTGTGTGCGTCTCCAACTTTCCCTCGTGTCTACTGGACCTGCCAGCTGAGCTGAGTGCCTCGAAGGAAATGCTGTCCTTCACGCCCAACACCGAGTTGGTGCCGCCGATCGGCACAAAAGTCCGGATGTTCCTCAAGCCGCGTCTGGTCAAGGAGAAGCAGGAAGAGCCCAAGGCCGAAGGGAAGCCGACGGCCGAAGAACCAGCAGCTGATGCGAAGACCTAGGGTTGGTCTCGCTCTAACCTTCTACCCGATACGACAGTGCTCCAGCATCTCGGCCGCCGAGGTGACATAGCTCGTGTAGAACGGGCCGAATTCCGCGTAGCCCGCGCTCGCCTCGTCGAATCGCATCCGGTAGACGATGTCTTTGAGGAATTCGGGATTTCGCGCCCACAGGGTGACTCCCCACTCCCAGTCGTCCAGCCCCAGACCAACGGTGATGAGTTGAGTCACCTTGCCGCCGAAGGTCATGCCCGTTCGACCATGCTCGGCCATCAGCTTGTAGCGTTCCGCGAAATCGAGCAGAAACCAGTTCGCACCCGGCACACGACTCTTGTTCATCGGATAGAAGCAGGTCGCCGGCCAGGGAGGCAGGTCGGGCGTGAGCCGTTGGCGACGCATGTGAACCTCGCGTTGCTCATACGCCTTGATCTTGGCGTTGTAGGCGGGGCTGTCACGCTCTTCGCCCTCCTCCACCAGTCGATCTCCGTACTGCTCAAGCGTGGGTACGTATTCGGAGACTTCCGTAAGTGAGACGAAAGAGTAGGTCGGCTCCAGTGCGGCTCCCAAGGGGCTGGCGAGCACGCGTTGATGCACGGAATCGAGAACCATCGGATCGGGATCGAGCAGCATCAGGCTGAAATCGGCCTTGTGGCCACTGACAATCGACGTCTGCAAACGTGTCGGTGCTCCCTCCCCTTCGGGATTGAGGATCTCGATGAGGGCCTCTCGACCGCTCTGGAGACCTGCAGCGTCCATTGCCGCCAGTCGAGCGCGGTCGAAGCGGTAGTAAAGGTGGCTGCAGTGCCAGCCCTCGTGCGGTTCGAGGGATATTTCCGCGGCCTCGCCGCTGGGAGGATGGGGTCGGGAACTCATAACAAGCCTTCACAGGTCAATGCGGTTAATAGGAAGACCGCATTATGGGACGCTCGCAAGAGAGTCACAACCCAGGGCAATGCCCTGCGAAACGCTGTCGCGGCTCGTCGACAGAATCGCACACCCTTTGCGAACCGCGACGGCAAGTCTTCGCTATTTGAGAGCGCTCGACAGATCGTCGACCAGACGTAGAAAGACCTCGCGGGTCACGCTGGCGGGGGTCTCTTCACGCACCGTCCCATTCGACTTGACAAAGCGGCGCAGGCAGATCGAACCTCCACGGCGAACCAACAGTTCGTAATAGGAACGACTCTCCTCAACGCGATGCGGGGGCTGAGATCGCAGCTGAACCACACAGCCGTCGGCGTCGATTTCAATTGGTGCGATTGGTTCCAGCAGGTAAGTCAGTTTCTTTGACAGCGCCGTGCCGATCTCTTGAACCTGCTCCATGGTCGCGTCGGCCAGGGTCTCACTCTCCACCGTAAGATGACGAAACGCGCATCCCAAGGTGCCCAGCGCGGTAAGCTCGCAAGTGATTCGCAGGCCCGCCTGCTCGGCCAGCATCGTGTGGCTGCTGGTTGTAAAATCGGCCTGCGACCCAAGCGAATCCAGTTGTTCGCGAATCTGTTCGGTCGGTTTCACGATCATTTACCTCATGGGGCATGGTGCGTGCCCGTTCGCTCAGGCTTCCTTGGGATGGTCGGCCTCGGCGAGTTCCTCCGCCTGCCCTAGGTCCGTTGAGGTGTGTTCGCTTCCATCAAACGACAACAAAACCCGCTTCTCCTCCAAGACGGTTTCGATATGTACCGGTCGCGTCCACAGGCTGGCCAGATGGGCCAAGGTATCCTGAGCGTAGTCCGCTTTCAGCTCAACGCCGTTGTAGCGGTGATGGAGCAGCAGCTCGCCTCGATTCTCGTAGTTTCCGTCGACGACGGAGATTTGCGGTCGACCGGCGTTTGTCAGATTGAAGAGCAGTTGCTGTTTGATCTGCGGAAATGCGCGACTCTCGATTTCGTACACATCGGCCTGCTGGTTGTAGCCAAACTGGAAGAAGTTGTGCTCTCGGCAGAAGTCAAGCGTTAGAAACGTGTCGATGAAGGTCAGGTCGTTGTGGATTCGACGAACTTCAAAGATTTTCTCTCGACCGCGACCGGCGCCGGTATCCCAGGCTTGCCGCTCGCGCATGTCGTCGCAGGCGTCAAATTCCTTGCCGAAGCGTCCCTTATTCCAGCGATCTTCAATGTCGCGAAACAGCTCAAGTCCCAGCTTGTATGGATTCAACTGAGTGCGAGAACCGCCCATCGTCCCCGCGTGGTGGTCGCAGTAGTGAATGACCTCCTCGGGATCGAGCTGCTGCTGCGTCATGATCGTGGAATGCCAGAAGCTGGCCCAGCCTTCGTTCATGATCTTCGTTTGGCCCTGGGGAGCGAAGTAATACGCTTCATCACGAATGATCGACAGCACGTCGAGCTGCCAGGCGGTCAACGGTGCGTGCTCCAGAATAAACAGCATCACGTCGGCTTCGGGATGTCTGGGAAAGGCCTGCTGTTGCTGGCTCTCTTCGCGGCGCAGGCGTTGTTCTTCCGCCAGCACGTCCGGCGGGTTGATGTAGTCTTCCATGTACGACTTGGCCCGGAAGCGGGCCGAGCTGTGCGACTCCTGGCCATCCTCGCCGGGCTGGAAGTTGTAGCGATCGGGCCCCGCCTCACGACGCTGAATAAAGGGCGAATGGATGTCGATGAGGTCCTCAATCGACAGGCAACAGTCGATGAACTGCTCGACCGCCTCCACGCCAAAGCGATCCATATAGCGGCGAATCCGATTGCCGTGATTGGCCATCTCGTCCATCATCTTGCGGCTGGTCTGACTGAACCAAGCGTTGTTCTTGAAGAAGTCGCAGTGGCCGTAGACATGGGCCATTACCAGCTTCTGATCGGTCAGCGAATTGCAGGACATCAGGTAGGCGTAACAGGGATCGTTGTTGATCACCAGTTCGTAAATCTTGCTTAGCCCGTAGTGATAGCTCTTGGCGAGCTTTTCGTACTCCATCCCGAATCGCCAGTGGGGATAACGCGTCGGAAAGCCCCCGTAGGCCGCGATGGCATTCAGTTGATCGGCATCGACCAATTCAAAAATCGTCGGGAAGAAATCGAGACCATAGGCCCGCGCATTCTCTTCGATGACTTCCTGCAGCCCCGCGAGGGTGTCTGGTAGCGGGTCGTAAGTGACAATGGCCATGGTTCTTGCCGGGGGTTGGTGTTCAAAGCGAAAATCAAGCTGTTTGCGTTCTCATGCCGTCTGGAAATACGCTTCGTTAAATTGTCAGTTAGAGCGTGGGATCGATGCGAAACTCTCCCTCGTCGGTCTCGTGAATCTCTTTCCAGAGCCGGGGATACTCCTGTCTGAGGCGACGCCGGGCTTCACTCAAGGCCATTTCCGGTGAATGGCCTTCGACATGGACCCGAGCGTGACCCAACTGGACGCAATAACAACCCAACCTGGCAGCTTCCGACATGAAATACTCCTTGCCTGACTTGTGCTGTTCTGTGAACCGAAAGACGCCGCGGAGAAATCAACCCACACTGACGACTCTCATTTACCGGTTCCCAGGAACAGCTTGATGGAATCGTAAATGGCGTCTTTGTTTTCGATCTCCGAAAGCACCATCTTTTCTTGCTCTTCACCAAAGGTCGCTTCAAGCGCGCGAATGTACTCGCCACTTCCATAGGGACTTTCCACCTGGCCATAGCAAAAAAGATTGCACGCCGGCAGCAACGTATCTCGCAACAACCCAATACTCTGTTCGTTGTCTTCGCCCCAATTGTCCCCATCGGAAAATTGAAAACAGTAAATATTCCATTCCGACGTCGGGTATTCCTCGGCCAACAGCTCCGCGCACGCCTTGTAGGCCGAGCTGATGCGGGTGCCACCGCTCTCGCGGGTATGGTAGAAGGTCTCTTCATCGACCACCTTGGCGGCCGCATCATGGATGATGTAGCGAACTTCGATCCCGTCGTACTGATTCGACAGCCACGTATCGATCCAAAAGGCCTCGGTTCGCACGATCTCCTTTTGATCGTCGGTCATCGAGCCCGAGACATCCATCATGTAGATGACCACGGCGGCGGCCTCCGGCTCGCTCTTCTCGTCCCATGAGCGGTACCGCCGGTCTTCGTTGATCGGCACAATTCGTGGCTTGTGCGGCGCATAGCTATTTGAGGCGATCTGACGGCGCAGCGCCTGCATGTAGGTTCGCTTGAAGTGCCGCAGCGACTCCGGACCCGTGCGCCGCACACTGTTGTAGCGGGCTTTGAGCTGGGTGATCTTGTCCTTGCCCTTGGGCTCGATGCGCGGGAGCTCCAGCTCCTGCGCCATGATGTCGGCCAGCTCTTCCAGAGTCACATCGACTTCCAGGATGTGTTGCCCCGGATCGCTACCAGCCTGCCCTTGGCCATCGCCCTCTTCTCCCCCACCGGCGATGGGAGTGCCTTCTTCGCCTTCCCCGCTGCCGACACCTCCCGACCCATTCTTCCCATACCGGAAACGAGGCACGTCGAGATGCGGAATCGGGATGCTGACCAGATCGCCACCCTTGCGGCCAATCATCTCGTCATGGCCGACGTATTTCCTCAGATTCTCACGGATCTTGCCGCGCACGATCTGTCGGAATCGCCGTTGATCGGTTTCGATCTTCATTGTCATCGGGATGCGCCTCATTCATTGAGGGCAACCGCGCCGTCCTCCTCGGCGCCTACGGCGAACCGTAGGCGTCTCGAAGCACCTTGGCATCCGTTTGTTAGCGGTCGTCCTTTACCGCCGTAGCCCGCGGGACCGACCAGCCTTCATGGCTGGCAGCCCGCGCGGTCGTATCCGAACACCCGTGATGGGCCAGGAGTGGCATTGGCAGCGAACCGCCTAGGCCGAATCCTTAGCGTCACCACGGGCGAAGATGCTCGCCACGAAGTTCAGGACATCGGTTGCACTCTCATCGTCATAACCATAATCACGTATCAGTCGACCTTTCACGACATCGATCTTGGCCTGAGTCTCCTCGTCGACAATGTTGGAAACCAGACTGGTAAGTTTGATCGTGTCTTTCTGATCCTCGAACAGTTTTAGTTCGAGCGCCTTATGGAGTCGTTCATTCGTGGCGTAATCGAACGTCTTGCCATCGATGGACAAAGCGCCGATGTAATTCATGATTTCTCGCCGGAAGTCGTCTTTGCGGCTGTCGGGAATATCGATCTTCTCCTCGATCGATCGCATTAGCCGCTCGTCCGGCTCGTCGTACTGACCGGTGAACTTGTTCTTGACCTTTTCCTTCTGCGTGTAGGCTTTGACGTTGTCGATGTAGTTGCCGCAGAGCCGCTTGAGCGCGTCTTCGTCGGCGGCGATGGCCCGCTGCACTTCATTTTTGACAACGTTTTCGTATTCCTCCTTGACGACCGACAGCAGTTCGATGAATTCACTGCGAATCTCGTCGCTGGTCACCAGCGTGTGATGTTTGAGCCCCGCCTCGAGTTCGTTGAGGACCATGAACGGATTGATCGACTTGGCGTCGGGGTGGGCCACCAGCGCATTGGAAATCTTGTCCTGAATGTAGCGTGGAGATATACCGCGCATGCCTTCGTTCGTGGTCTGCTCGCGAAGCTCCTTGATGTTCTCTTCGGTGAAGCCCGGCAGGCTCTTCCCGTTGTAGAGCTTGAGCTTCTGCAACCGCGTCAGGCCGGCATTCTTGGGCTCCTCCAGTCGAGTCAAAATGGCCCACATGGCGGCCATCTCGATTGTATGGGGAGCGATGTGCTTGCCCTGGACGGTGTCGCGGTTGTAATCCTTCTCGTAAATCTTGATTTCGTCGGAGAGCGTGGTGACGTACGGGACGTCGATCTTGACGGTGCGATCGCGGAGCGCCTCCATGAACTCATTGCTCTGCAGTCGACGATACTCCGGCTCGTTGGTGTGTCCCAGAATCACTTCATCGATATCGGTCTGGGCGAATTTCTTCGGCTTGACCTTGTGCTCCTGGCTCGCTCCCAGCAAGTCGTAGAGGAACGCCACGTCGAGCTTGAGCACTTCAACAAACTCGATGATGCCACGATTGGCGATATTGAACTCCCCGTCGAAATTGAACGCTCGCGGGTCGCTATCGCTGCCGTACTCGGCGATCTTTCGATAGTTGATGTCGCCGGTGAGCTCGGTGGAATCCTGATTCTTCTCATCCTTCGGTTGGAAGGTCCCGATCCCGAGTCGGTCTTGTTCGCTCAGAATCAGGCGTTTAACGCGCACATCCTTCAACACTCGCGTCCAGTCGCCGTCGTACTGTCTCAGTCGTTCGCCGTATTGGTGCCTGCAGAAGGGACAGAGTTCGCCCTTGATATGGACCGCGAAGTCGACGCCGTTGCGTCCCTCATGAAGCTTCGTCTCGACATCGGGACGGAAGCGCAGCGGAATCAGGTGCAGCGGCTCCTCGTTCATCGGACACCACTCCATGTCGCCACCTTCTTCATTGCGCCAGCCGAGCGTGTAGAGGGCGCCTGCATCCGAGGCCGTGTATCGCTCCAGGCCCTTCTTGAGCATGCGAGCGATGGTGCTCTTGCTGCTACCGACGGGGCCGTGAAGCAGCAGAACACGTTTTTCGATGCCGTAACCCCGGGCGGCACTCTTAAAAGCGTTGACCAACGCTTCCAGAGCCGGGTCGAGACCGAAGACGCCGTCGCGGCCGCCTTCGTCCGGATCGTCAAAGAAGTTGTAGTGGACTCGCTTCTCGCGGGCGACTTCGTAGTCGCTCGTCCCGTACGAGAGGATCATATCGTAGACGCGTTGGAACGAATTTCGCGTGACCTCGGGGTTCTCACGAACCAGATCGAGGTACTCCTCAAAGGTTCCTTCCCAGTTTTTCTTACGAAATTGATCGAGATCCTGTCGATCGGCGATCAGCGAAATGATGTTGTGTCCACCACTCATGGAGAATCCTCCCAACGAGTCGGATCACATCCGCGGCATCCTCGCACCCCAATTCAAGTCTTGCGCTGGGGCCGCGGCTCGTGACCGTGTAACAAATAACTTTAGGGATAATTTCAGGTCGTCGTCTCTACGTCTCGTGGAGTCCGCATCCAAGCGGACAGCGACGTCCGGCGGATCAAGCGACTCCGGTGAAGCAGTATTTTGCATGGCGTTTGAACTCGTTCTTCTCAATTCGGGTTTGTCTCTGCTCTACATTTCTACATTCGACATTAATTCGCGCACTGCGCAACACAAGGCTTCGCGGTGGAAATTCGGCGCGCGCCGCATCAAGGAATCTACTTCCGAGAAGGCCGCGCGAGAGAACACCGTGGCTTACAGGTGCGGAAAAGCGCGAATAGAAGTTGCGAAAGAACCTATTGCCCGCCAGCGAAGTGACAAAGCGGAAGGGGAAATTGAGCGACAATCCTGTCGCTGGAGTCGGCCTTCCATTGCCGTCGACACCGGCCATCCATTCCACATTCAAGTATCGGTCGAATACCAACCTGCGGCAATATCGATTTGCCTGCTTGCCGTCTATCCCAGCCTTTGTGAAATCTGGCACGATCGGCCAAATCCCCATTCACAAAGGGGTTGGGGCTTCCGGTCTGACTTCCGATGTGAAACTGAAAAATTCTCAGAAAAACATCCGCACGCCATGCCGACTAGGGCGTTTCACTTGCTTTTAGCGCGCCAGTACGCCCCGTCATCCGATGGGCCGACGACGGCGGAGAGTTGTTCTTCAGCCTAGCCGACGAGACGTTCCACGCTCTCGATCAAACGATCGAGAGCGAACGGTTTGCGGATGTAATCGTCGACACCCAGCATCTCGGCATAGGCTTTGTGGCGGCTTCCCTCGTTGGCGGTAATCATGATGACACGCAACGGAACAGGTCGAGAGCGACGGAGTTTCTCCAGCACCAGAAATCCACTTCGCTTCGGCATCATCATGTCGAGGATAACCAGATCCGGATTTTCCCGCTCCGCCATCGCTAGCCCTTGGTTTCCATCGCGGGCCACCAAGACGACATACCCCTTGGTCTCGAGCGCGAGTCGGAGTGTTTCGATAATCTCGGGATCGTCGTCGACGAGCAGGATTCGTTTGGCGTCGCTTTGTTCTGTCGGCGCCTTTTCTTGAGTTGCTTCTTGCTTGGTCATCGGAAAGTAAGGCTCGTGTCAGTAGATGCACGGAAAATGCTTGATCGGCCGAATTTATTGGCCTGTTGGCCACGCGTAGAAGTCAACTATCGCAAATTACTGGCAGTTTTCAAGCACCGGTGACCTCATCAAGTCGCCAGACAGGTCAAACAAAGGGCTTGTCGAGCATATTCTGGTAGCGGCCAGCACCGAATCCATGGCTCCCTCCTATCCCGCAGGCCTCTCTCGTCCCTGCTGAAGAGCTAGCGGACCTCGACAATAACCTTGCCGACATGCTGTTGTGAAGCGAGGTATTCGTAGGCCTCTCGAGCCTGCTCAAAGGGAAAGGCTCGATCGATATAAGGCCGAATCCCGCCCGTGTCGACCGCGCGTGCCAGGGCCTGAAGCTCTTCGGTCGACTCCATATAAATACCCCGAATTGTGATTTGTCGCATCAGCATTGTGAAAACGTCAATCGACGAACTGGCGCCGGAGAGAACCCCAATCAAGCCAATCCGAGCCCCATACGCACAGGCGTCAATCGATCGCTGAAGGGATTCTCCACCGGCCACCTCAACGACGACATTCACCCCACCACCTGTCAGTTTCTGGACCTGCCGTGGCCAATCCTCGTCCGTGTAATCGATCGTCTGGTCGACAGCGAACCTTTCCTTAACCAGCGAGGCCTTCTCCGCGCTGGCGGTGGTAAGGATGGTGCGGGCGCCCAACAGTTTGGCCAATTGGGCACCGAAAATTGAAACGCCGCCGCTGCCATGTAGCAGCACCCAGTCTCCAGGGCGGGTTTTGCCATGCGTGACGATTGCGGCCCAGGCCGTGAGCCCTGCCACGGTCAAAGTAGAAGCTTCCGCATAACTCAAATGCGCCGGCACAGGCACAAGAGCATCGGCGGGAAAGACGACTTCCTCGGCAAGGACTCCGTCGACCCTTTGGCCTCCGACAAACGTCTTCGACCAATCGCGGCGGAGATTGCCGGCCGGCCAATGTCGAAAAGGAGCGTTGAGTACGCGGTCGCCTGGAGAGAAAGCCGTCACTTCGTCGCCGACGGCGAGGACTTCGCCTGCCATGTCGCTGACCGGGATGATAGGCGGATCTTGAGGTCCACCATAACGCCCATCAACAACCAGAAGATCTCGGTAATTCAGAGAAACCGCGTGAACGGCGACAAGTACGTCGCCCGCTCCCATTGTCGGTGTCGGACGTTCGCCGAGGAGAAGCTGCTCAAGACTTGTTCCGTCGACCGTGTAGCACCGCATAGAGGATTCTCTCCGGATGAGTGGCCCAGGGACCGAAAGCGGACAAGAGCGTGCAGTCTAGCAGAAGATTTTGAACATCCGCTAGCGTTCCAAAAGGTCTGCTCTCGCATTGACCGAATCGTACAGGTCTCCTAAGCTTTCGCCGCCAAATTCCGCGGAAAGCCGGCAACCCTGTCCTATTCACTGTCGGCGTTCTTGGCACTGTCGACGAGATGACCGGCAATCGGCTCGTGTTTCCAGAGCTCAACTGACAGAGAATCGATCCCATGATTCACTGCAAGAAAAAATCACGCTTGGCTGTGCTTCGCCAGCCCTGGCTGCGTCTGTTCGCATTGGCTTGGCTGTTCTTCTCGCTGATGATGCTGAATTCGCCGACATTTCTGCGCGCGAGCGAGCCCTCAACCGCGTTCTCCAGCTCGCGAGTTCTGTTACTGCGGAATGGCCAAATGCTGTCCGGTCAGATCAGCTACGCCGGCGCCAACTATCACGTACTTCTTCCGACCGGCGAGATTCGTATTCGAGCGAGCGAGGTCGAATATGTCTGCCAAGACATCCAAGAGGCGCTGGTGAGAAAATACGAGGCCATTGAGCCTGGCGATCTTGCCGGCTATCTGCGGCTGACGGATTGGTGTATTGAGCACGAATTGTTTGTCGAGGCCGACCGCCTGCTGGTGAGCATTGAGAACCTCGCTCCGCCGAGCGCGCGGTCACGCGTCAAACTGACGCGCAGAAATCTGGAGATGGCGCAGAATCCTGTGAGTTCGGCTCCGCCGGTTCCGACCCTCGATTCTCAGCCAGCCGACGGTGCCGTTGAAGGTGCCATTGACGATGCCGAAGCACTCGATCGGCTGACGCGGAACATGCCGGAGGGCACGGTAGAAACCTATCGAAGAACGGTGCAGCCGATCTTGATGGCCGGCTGTGCCGCTGCGCGATGTCATGGCAATGCGGCTTCGAATGAGTTTCGCCTGATCCGCCCGACACATGGCCACATTATCAGCCGTCGCGCCACACAGAGAAATCTCCAGGCCATCTTACGTTGGATCGATCTCGAGAATGTCAGTGAGAGCCCCCTACTCTCAGCCGCTTCTCGGCCACATGGAGCCGCGAAGGAACCGGTCTTGGGCGAAGGCGAATCGGTGCGTCTCGAGCATCTATCGAAGTGGGTGTCATCGCTTGCCAGCCAAACTGTTGATACGACAGTCAAGGCTGACCCGCCGGACCATATTGAAGATCAGCCCGCGGCGCTCTCCCAGTCGATTGAACGAAGCAGCGCGCGTGTTCCCGCCAAGAGTTCCGATTTTCCCCGCTCACCGGGAACGCGGGAAACGGCCGAATATCTAGATCCCTGGGATCCCGCTATCTTCAATCGGCGTTATCACAACGGCTCTCGAGACGCTTCTCGATAAGCACCCGTTCGGTCGCGAAGTTGAGATCACTCCGATCGAAGCTTGGTCTAAGCCTCCAGGCCCTCGATCGAAATTTCGCCCGACTCCAAGGCATCGAGAAACTGATGGTTGCTGGAGAGTAGATTAGGCAAAACGCGAATCTCCTCGATCGTCAGCCAGAGTGCCTGCTCGACCTCGGCCGGAGCGGGTCGAATCTCCGCATCGGCAGAGAAATCGGCCAGCCACCAGGCCAGTTCCACGCTCCAATCGGTGACACTTCTCCAGAGCCGACGAACCGGAAATATGTCAACGCCCAGCTCCTCCTGAAGCTCCCGCACCAGCGCTTCTGTTTCGGTCTCCTCGCCTTCGATGCCGCCACCAGGAAAGCAGTAGGCGCCAGGGGCCACAACCTGATCGGAACGGCGAATGACCAGCAGGCGGCCCGCGCGGTGCACAACCGCGATAGCGCCGCGACGGCGAATAACTGGGCCAGAAGCCGTCATGTTCGTATTTCGGTCGATCCGCGGGGCCATCGGGAGAACGAGCCCGCTGGGGCACGTATTGCGGAGGCAAAGTATAATGGGTAGCGGCTTTCGACAGAACCGGTTTCTTGTCGCTGACGGCTCTCGCCTCGGCGATTGGGCAACGCGGACACCGATAGACCGGCCGTCCATTTTTTGGGATATTGAAAGCTTGGCACCTCGGACGAGAGCTCCAATGAGGCGGACCTTGGGCAACTGGCATACTTAGGCCAGAGTTACTTGAGAGGAAGAAAATGAGAGTGAATGTTTCGGCCGGTGCGGCGTTAGTCTTCTCGACCACGCTTATCCTCTGCGGATGCGGCGGGGGAGAAACCGCCGAGGAGAGCAACGATACTTCGGACACGGTCGCCAGTGCCGATACAGGTGATTCGCCGTCGGAATCGAACGCCACCAGCCCGGCCCCTCCCAAACCCTCCCCTGCCGATTCACCGGCAGCTCGACCGCGGCGGCCCAGCGATAGTTTTAGCCCTCCCACGTCCGAAGGTCCCAAATCGACACCTCGAGTCGCCGCCACTCGCCGTCCGGCCAGTGAACGACGGACGCAACGGAAGACTCAGCCTGGAACGGAGAAACGTGTCTTTGAAAAGGCGGAATCGGTCAATTTAAATTTTCCTGACGGCACTCCCAAGCGAAAAGCGGTGGTCCACATCATGCGGACCGGCGATCAACGCGAGAAGATGTATGAAGGCACGTACCAGGAGTGGCATCGCAACGGCCAACTCTGGAAAAAAGGTGAATACAAGGACGGCAAGCGTGAAGGCGATTGGCAGTGGTGGCATAAGAACGGACAGCTGGCCAAAGAAGGCAGTTTTGTCGATGACATGCAGAACGGTGAATGCCGTTACTTTTACGAAGATGGTACGCTCCGCAGGACCGAGGATTGGGACTCTGGCAAGCGTCAGGGAACCACGACTACGTACTTCGAAGGCGGGGAACAAAAACAGCTTGAAGAAAACTGGGAGAATGGTGAGCGGGACGGCGTCGTTCAAAAGTGGTATCCCAGTGGACAACTACAGTCCAAGTACGAGTTTATCCGCAACCAACCCAGCGGTTCCCTGGAAGAGTGGTACGAAAACGGAACCCAAAAGTACAAGTGGGAGTACCGCAACGGCAAGAGGCACGGTGTTCAAATCGAGTGGGACGAGGAGGGGGAAGAAGTCTCACGGCAGAAATTTGAGGACGGCGAAGAGATCCTCTAACTCATACCGCCCCGAACATTTCAAGTTACCGGCTGGAAAAGTTCGGAAGGAATGTTGAGTCCGACATCGCCTTGAGTGTACTCCTGCCACGGGCGATCCGCTATTCGACGCGGGACCTCCGCTTCCGTATGCCTGCCCGTTCGCATCGGATTGGCGGACAACCAGCCCGGTATCATCCCTCCCGTTTCCTGGAGCCGCGACTGGCTCTCAGTCGTGGTTCTGCAAGTGCCGCACTCGAATACTTGAGGAGATGGTCCGCGGCGCGGCATACTTCTCCGCTCTTCGACCCTCTACAATACTCTCGAAGCGACGTCGCCTGCCCGCGCCGTCAAGGAACATTTCGAGCCGGAAAGCAAGTGCATGGAAAACGACCGTCCCCAGAATGCCCCGCCCGAGAAAACAGCGCCGCCCAAGCCACGCGTGAGCAATACAGGAATGTTCCTGATGCTGGCCATCGTGATTGGCGTCGTCTTCCTGATTATGAGGGCTTGGGGCGAGGAACGATCGGAAATCACGATCGGGTTCTTTCGCCAGGAGCTTCTGGCTGGCAATATTGCCGACGCCAAGGTTCAGGGTGACAAGATCTATGGTGAATTTGTTTCCCCGCCGCTGGACCCGGAAAAAATACGAGAGAATCAGGAAAAAGAGAAAAAGAAATCGAAGGCCAGCGAGGAGAAGCAGGCCCCCGCCGAGAGCGACGCCTCCAAAATTGACGAACAGGCCGAATCGAAGCAGAGCGCGCAGGACGAGGAGGCCGAGGTAGAGCGATTAAGAAAAAAGTTCGTCACGACCGTCTGGAATCATTCCGACAATGCGAACCTCGAAGCCTTGATGCATGAAAAGCTCAAGGGCCGCTATCGTGCCGAGACGCCGCCCGACAGCACCGGCATGCTGATGTTCGTCTATCTGTTCGTCACGGTCATTCTGTTTGTGGTCATCTGGTCGATGTTTCGGCGGGCACGAGATCAATTCATGGGCGGAGGTCTGCTCTCCGGCTTTACCAAGAGTCCGGCCCAACGCTACGATTCGGACCAGAAACGAATTACCTTCAAGGACGTGGCAGGCCTGGACGGCGTCAAACGCGACCTCGAGGAGGTCATCGAATTCCTGAAAGATCCTCAAAAATTCCAACGTCTGGGTGGGAGGGTTCCCAAGGGCGTGTTGTTGATGGGACCACCAGGCACCGGCAAGACCCTTCTGGCCCGCGCGGTCGCGGGAGAGGCCGGTGTGCCGTTCTTCTCGATTAGTGGTTCCGAGTTCATTCAGATGTTCGTCGGAGTCGGGGCCAGTCGCGTTCGCGATTTATTCAAGACGGCCAAGGAAGCATCACCAGCGATCCTGTTCATCGACGAAATTGACGCCGTGGGACGACATCGAGGCGCTGGTCTCGGTGGTGGCAACGACGAGCGAGAGCAAACCCTGAATCAGATCCTCAGTGAGATGGACGGATTTGAGCCAACGCAGTCGGTTATCGTGCTGGCCGCCACGAACCGTCCCGACGTGCTCGATCCGGCGTTGCTCCGTCCTGGGCGATTCGATCGACATATCACGGTCGATCGCCCCACTTACAAGGGAAGGATCGCAATATTTGGCGTCCACGTACGAAATGTCCCTCTAGCCGACGATGTCGATATCGAGCGTCTGGCGGCAGGAAGTATCGGGTTGACCGGTGCCGACATCCGCAACCTTGTCAACGAGGCTGCCCTGTGGGCAACACGCCGTGGCAAGGACAAGGTCGAGATGGAGGACTTCGAGCACGCCCGCGACAAAGTGCTCATGGGCTCGAAACGTGAGGAGATACTGAACGACCATGAAAAGGAGATGACCGCTTACCACGAGGCAGGGCACGCCCTGCTGGCCTGGATCATACCGGGGGCGGACCGTGTGCATAAAGTGACGATCGTCCCACGCGGGCGAGCTCTGGGAGTGACCCAGCTGGTACCCGATGAGGAACGCTTCAACATCAGCGAAAACGATCTCCACGCCCGACTCACTTTTATCCTCGGTGGCAGAGCGGCCGAGAAATTGATCTATGACGAGTATAGCGCCGGAGCGGAAAGTGACTTGGCCGAAGCGACGAAACTTGCCCGGAGGATGGTTTCGCATTGGGGTATGAGCGAGCGCTTGGGACCGGTGGCCTATCACACCACGGAAGAGAACCCGTTTCTGGGCAAGGAATTTCACAGCGATCGTCAGTTCAGTGAACATACCGCCCAGGTTATCGACGAAGAGGTCGCCAGGATTCTGCATGGCTCGGCAGAACGAGCCATGGAATTACTACGCGAAAACACCGAGAAGCTGGAGAAGATCGCTCGCGGCCTGATCCAAGAAGAGATCCTAGATGAGCACGAAATCGAAGCACTCATTGGGCCTTCGGTCAATTCCTCCCCACAGAGCAACGGACGTCCGGCGACCGGAAAAACGTCCGACGGCAGCAGTGTCGACAGCGATCCCTAAGGCTCCCTGCATGCACAGTTCACGGCTCGACAAGCGCGAACCGCGGCCACCCGGGGAATATCCAATCCAATTCATTTCTTAGGAACCTCTGTCCTCGTGCAATATTCGGACGATCGAGTCAGCTCGGGACAAGCGCTGCGCGAGACCTCTCCCAACGCCCAGCCCTACTGGCTTCTTGCGGTGGGCGTTCTCCTTGTCGCTGAGATCTGCTTCCTTACCGTCGCCTTCGAGTTTTCCAACGGAGCGATGGCGGATGTGGCGCGTCCCGAAGTTGCTTCGTTCGCGCTCATGGCAGCCGCGTTGGGAATACTCCTCTGTGGTCGCGGCCTACTCAAGCTCTCGTCCCCTTCCCGTGTAGCCCGTTCGGTCTGGATCGCTGCCAATCTACTGACTTTTTTCGGACTTTTCCTCTGGACTCGTCGTCTGCACGACAGCGCGGCGGACGGGGAGGCGAGCCTCCTGGCAGTTACTTTCTGGGCATTGCTCGCCGCGCTCGTCGGCTCGACCGCCCTCTTGAGTTGCTTTGACCCTCGCGGCTTGGCCCGCTGGCTGCGGACCAACGGACACTACCTGTTTGCGGCGGCGATCATCGCCCTTACATTCGTGTTGTGTGTTGCGGATATTCAACACCTGTGGAGCTGGGCCGGCGAGTCGAGCATCGCCATCGCCGTTTCTGTCTTGGAGCGGGTCCAGTCGGACACAGTCGTTACCGGTCAGTCCTTGGCGGGAAATCCCATCCTGGGTCTGGACCGCAGTGGCAGCTTGGAAGTGACCCGATTTTGCGCCGAAATGGAGTCCCTCGTGGCTTTCCTGATACTAGGAATTACCCTGTTCGTGGCAACATGGTCCTCGTCGCGACCATTTCGCTTCTTAATCGTGATGGCCGTCGGGGTAATTGTGTTGTATGTTTTCAATAGCGTCCGCTTGGCAGGCTTGGTGGGAGTGAGGCGATTTGGCGACGATGGAGTGTTAGCGGTTAAGCTGGCTCACTCACGGATCAGCGGCATTCTGTTTCTGGCTCTATCGCTGTCGATCCTATTGATTTCGCACCCCTGGTGGCACAAGAACAAGGCTTAGTCCGCCGACTCCCAGCTTGCAATTGTCGCATCGACAGAGACAATGAAGTTAGCTCGGCGAAGTCGCTCCCGCTGCCGGACGTCGAGGCGACTGCGACGTCGAACGTTTTTTTGATGGGTAAGAGGGCGATATTGAGAATCGTCCTGCGGGATGCTTCCTTGGCATTTCTTTCGGAACGAGAGTGGCGGTCGAATATGGCTGCGGGACGTGGCATTTACAAAATTGCAGGCGCATCGGAATGGGCCGAGGCGACGCGAAAGCGTGTTGCTCAGGTCGCGCGACTTCCCTATAGCGTCGTCATCACCGGGCCGATTGGTTCCGGCAAGCGGCATCTCGCCCGCTGTCTTCATGAGCAAAGTCCTCGAGCGGGCAAGCCTTTCGTGCCGGTCGACTGCGCGCTGCTGCGCGGCGACTTGTTTGTCAGTCAGCTCTTCGGGCATGAGGCCGGCGCCTTGCCGACGGCCACGGGGTCGGGCTTGGGAGCGCTGCGGGTCGCCGACGGAGGTACGGTGTTCCTCTCCCGGATTGATTCACTGGGATTAGAAGAACAAGAACGCCTGCTCCATGTCGTCAGCGCCGGTCGCGTTCGTCCGCTGGGCGTCGCGCAGTCGCTCGACATCGATGTCCGTTTTGTTGCCTCGTCGCTGGGAGATCTCCAGAAAGAAGTGCAAGGTCAGTGCTTTTTGCCAGAGTTGTACACCCGCCTGGAAGCGGTCTCGCTCCACACCGACGAGCTGTCCCGCCGCTCCGAGGATATCGCCCCCTTGGCCGAAGCCTTTTTGGAACAGGTGGCCCAGGACCTCGAACTTCCGGTCAAACGTCTCGACGCCCGGGCTCTGACGAAACTGGTTTCGTACACCTGGCCGGGCAATATTTCGGAGCTGGAACAGGTTGTCCAACGTGCTGCCATCGACGCGCCAGGCGGCGTGATCACCGTCGATGACTTGCCGCCCCTGGATGAGTAAGTGACTGGAGGACGGACCTCCGACGACTCTCTTGGCGCCATCTTGGCACAAAAAGTCGTCTTCGTTGAGAAGTCGACGGGCCGACCCTAATTCAGTGCCTGAGCCAGCTTCTCGGCCTGTGCTCGATAGACGAACAAGGATTGGCCAGCCAAGATACGATCCAGCAGCTGCTTGGCTTCGGCCGTCTTGCCAACATCAACGAGAGCGCTAGCTAGAAAGAACTGAATATCGTTATTGGGCGATCCTGCGACGGACTTAAGATAATTCCAACCGGTCTGTCGATTTCTGGCATCCGCCTTAAAGAGAATATGACCCAGAGTGGCCCGGGAAAAAGGATCCCGCTGATTTGTCTTGAGGGTCTCAACCGCCATATCGCGGGCCATAATCGTGCTGTTGGCGTCGCCCAGGTCGAGTCGGACAAGGGACAAATGATTTCGGATGGTGGCATTGTCCGGGGCCAATCGCTGACATTTGGAAAGCACCTCTTGAGAGCGAAGAAGTTCCACATCGTCCCCTCGGTAATGGAGGACGACTCCCAGCCAGAAGTTCGCATCCAAACTATCAGGATCCAGTTTGACCGCCTCTTCGGCGTGGCGAAGGACCTCATCGGGATTCCCCTGCTTCCACTGCCATTGGGCTAACTGGACGTGGGCAGCCGGATCCTCCGGATACTTCTTCTCAGCCGCCTTGAACCACTCTTCCGCTTTGGCGGTGTCCTCGATTTCATCGTAGAACTTCGCAATGGCTACATAAGGCAGCGTGATGTTCTCGCTGTCCTGTTGATGGGCCTTGGTCATCTCCGCCAAAGATTGCTTGCGGGCTTCCTCTGTCCCAACCCGAAACAAACAGCGGGCATATCGATAGCGGACTCCCGGTTGGTCGTCGATCTTCAATCTTTCCGCCCAATCGTCGGCAGCGTCCTGCCAAAGCTCATCTTGTTCACGCAACAAAGCACGGGTCTGATAGAACCGCTTCCGCACATTGCGTTTCCGTTCGGCATCGCCGGCGAATGTGTTTAGCAGCGGCTCTGCTTTGTCGATCAAGAGGCCAGCTTCGGTGCGGCGACGCTGCGAGACGGCTCGATTCGCCATCATCAAGTAGGCGTCGGGATCGTTCGGATTTGACTGAACTGCGTCGTCGAGGGCCTGCTGGTGGAAGGCAGCTTGAGCAGGCTTGGAGAAAACGAGCGCCAAAATGACCCCCCCCGGAGGCAGATCATCGTGGGCATCGCTGAACGCATTTAGCTTTTTGACCGTTCCTTCACGATCCTCCTGATACTTCTCCAAAATCTCTTTGATCTCGGGATATTTCTCAAGGATCACCTTGATGTTGAGTGTGTTGTCCGTGGACGCATTAACCGCTTCTTCGGCTGCCTCAGCATCCTGACCCTCGGCGGGCTGCGCGTCGGCGCCACCCGGCACCAGGACCGCCAAACCAAACCCTAGGGCCAAGCTGAAGAAATAGACTGGGCGAAACCAGACCGAATGCGAAGTGCAAGTCATCTCGAATATATCCTCGTCGGCAAATGAGCGATTGATGGTAGGCAGGTCGTCGAAGAAAGGGCTGCCCCGATCATGGGGCCACGATTGCTGGGCGAAATCCGCCTCGCAAAGGCGTGAATCCACCAGAGGACTGGCTTGCCACTGAGTCAATGGTTGCTACTCAGCTGGCTACTGTCAAGCAGCAACTCCGCGCGGCCGACCTCCCTCCTGACCGAACTTCGTTCGGAATGCGGATAATCGCCCCGTTCCAAGCCTTCTCATCGTTAAGCCTCGACTCGGAGGTAGAGATTTCCGGACTAGGGGACCAACAACCCGGACTTGGACATCATGGTTCTTGCGGTTCTCCAGCCGCCCAGCAAGGACAAAAAAACACTTGCTCAAGGATCGACGCGCAAGAAAAAACGACCGGTGGAAGACGAGCTCCCACCGATCGTTATCGGAGTGTTTGCCTCTAGCCGAAATTACCGAAGTCTTGTCTTCGTCGACGGGTTCTCGACGACTCGGGTTCTCTTGCTCTTCGGTTCTGAATCGATATCCTTGGCGCCCTTGGCGATCGCCTGCGGAGCCAGGTCTTTCTCGCCAGGTAGTCCGGGGTTGCCACCCGAGGAGTACTCGACTCGCTGAGCAACTTTTCCCTCGATATTCCACCAGATCCAATTCCCGTGAGGGGCGCCAATTTCGTATTCCCCATCAATCGACTTCTGACCGTTCTTATGCCACCAGGTCCATTGAGCGATCTTGCGACCGGCGTCGAAGTGTCCCTCGACTGACCGCTGTCCGTTCTCGTACCACCAGGTGAACAGGCCCGTCGGTTGGCCATACTCGTACGTCCCTTGGCCGCGAAGCTGTCCGTTGCGGTACCACTCTTTATAGGGTCCATGGCGTTCGTCTTTGCCCACGACCTCAAACTTGGCGAGCTCGCAGTTCCACCAATCGTCCTTACCGGCCAGCTCTTGTTTCGCTAGCAAGTAGACTCCTTCCGACTTCTTTTCGTTCTTGGAAAAGTGCTCGACTTTGTCGGACAGTCTTCGCCCCGACTCGTACGAGTCCTTTTGCGCGACTTTTCCGCTTCGATCCCAGCTGATCGTTTCGCCTTGGAGCTCACCCTGGTGAAATTGGAGTCGGCGCATCTTCTGCCCGCCCGGGTACCAGCTGGTCCACGATCCGTGTCGTTCGCCTTTGCTGAAGTTCCATTCACACACTTTGCGATCCTGGGCGTCATGAATCGTCCAGACACCATGAAGGCGACCTTCTTCAAAAGTTGTTCGCGATACAAACGGAGCCTGGAAGTGCTTGAATGGCGCTTGCGCGAAGAGCTTTGACTCGTTCTCAAGGAACCATGCGGTCCAATCGCCCTGGCGCTTGCCATCCCGATATCGGCCTTCGGCGACCAGCTCACCCTGGTTGTCCCACATCTTCCAGGCGCCGTGGTTGACATAGTTGTCGTCGGCGTCGCGGATCACCTCGCGCTCGATCTTGACCGTTCGATTGGGATGGCGCTGGCGAATGACCTCGATATCGGTGTTCGCTTTTCCACGGTCGACGGCTATCGAGGGGGCTGCCTTGATAACGGGCTGCCGCCCAGCGGCGTGGGACGAGACGAGTGCTCCCGCGGTGACAACGCCGCACACGATCAGTTGAAGAGTGTTCATCCGCCTCATTGCAAGCTCCTTGTCTGGCTTACCGGCCTCAATAGGTCCGCTGTTCTGTGCGGCACCGTCTAATTAGCGAGAGCCAAGTTCGCAAAAGTTGAGGACCAACGCGCATTGGTAGCTAGCGAAAGTCCTACATTTGATATCGAAGCCAGGGCGGTACGGCCTTTAGCAATTGTGCGGAATCTGCGTAAGCTCGGGAGAACGCCGGATATCCCGTAAGCTCGGAAAGCAAGCATTGCGAGCGGTGAAGACGAACCCTTTCGCGCAATCGGCGGCCCCACAATCCGCAAATTCGACACAGCTTATCAGCTGAAATGGCAACTCGAAGATGCCGTCTTGTGAAAGCTGCTCGTGCTGGTGATCTTCAGCATGGCCAGCAATTCAGCCGCGGCCGAGTGCGAAGTAGACGCGGCCGATCTGAGAGTCGACCCGAAAGCGGGTGCTATTCTGCCGCTTCTGTTTCGAGTTCCTTCAACTGACGCTCCAGACGCTTCTGGTTCTCGCGCAGTTTTTCAATTTCGCCTGTCAGTTCCTGACTCTCCTCGGCCGCCGACTCCAGGGTCTCGATGGCCGAGTTCAAGTCACGTTTCACGGCGAACCGCCGTTCCCGTTCGAGACGTTTATTCAGCAGTACCAGGGCCGCGGGATCATTCGTGCGGCCGAGTGCCTGAGCGGCGGCCCGACGAACACGTTGCAGAGCGTGGTCCAAATGCTGGCCAAGTTTCTCGGTGGTTTCGTCTTTGCCTTCGCCAATGGTGACCACCGCATTCATGACTGCCGCGCGCCGATCGACATTGCCGGTGGTCTCAAAGATCTCCATCACGGCGGCACGACCTGTCTCATGCTCAAGTCCCGCCAGAGTTTCCGCCGCCGCCCGCAGGATGACCTCTTTGTCGCTGGGAGCATCGAGAGCGGCCATCAGCTCGCTCAGACAATTCTCTTCATCGGCCCGGGCCAGTGCCCGCAGTGCGTCCGCGATCGCATAATAGGAGCGATCGGTCTTGATGATCGATCGCAAGACATCGCGCACCTCCTCGTCTTGATAGTCCCCAATTCCTCCAATCGCGGCTCGGCGGACATGAGCATGCGGGTCATTTTGCGCGAGTTCCAACAGGGTCCGTCGAACTTCCTCTCCCGGGCGGCCGTGGAGTCGATTGGTCGCTTCCTGTCGAATTCCGTAGAAGGCGTCGGACCGAGCCACCTCACAGAGCGCGGCGGTCACCTCCTCGTCCTCATCAAACTCGCCGAGCGCCTTCACACAACGCAAGCGACAAATCATGTGCGGGTCGTGCAGTACTCCGTCGAGAAGTTCCTGCTTGCTCTTCGAAAACTCCAAAGTCTTGAGAATCCAGTTTCGCGGATCGAAGTTCACCCGTCGTGGACGCTCCGGCAAACTGAAATGGAACGTCTCTTCCGCCTTGGCGACCGTGACAGTGCGAATTGTCGTCTCGTCCGAGGTCACAAATTCCAGTTCGACCGGCATCCGAAAGAGCGGCGTTCGACCGTCGACCGTTTGTTTCTGCCGGATGGTGACGCTCAGCAGTTTGTCGTCTTCGTTCCACTCCTTCTCGACTTGGTACTCCGGGTAACCCGCATGATGAAGCCATTGATCGAAGAACCAGTTCAGCGATCTGCCGGTCGATTCTTCGATGGCGATTCTCAGATCGGCCGTTTCAACCGAGCGATTGGCGTTTCGCTTGCAGTAGTGACGAATCGATTTCCAGAACAACTCCTCGCCCAACACATACCGCAGCATATGGAGGATTCGCCCCGCCTTCGCATAGGAGTGGCCATCGAACATATCGAACGGGGAGCTGTAGCGATAACTGACAACCGGGCGACGAATCCTCCGATCGAGCCCCTGATAGCCAAGCTCTTCGTTGTAGATTTGCCAATCGGCTTCATCCTGGCCTCGATCGTGTTCCGTCCAAATGTGCGTGAGATAGACAGCGAATCCTTCGTTTAGCCAAAGCTCGCCCCAGTCCTTCCCAGTCACCAGGTTGCCGAACCACTGGTGCACGATTTCATGAGACACGAGCGCCTCGCTGTTGCGATCGAGGTAGGCCCTCTCGTCATGAAGATAAATGAGATTGATGGTGCTGGTGGATGTATTCTCCATCCCGCTCCACATAAAGTCCTCGACGGTAATCTGCGCGTACTTCTCCCAGGGGTATCGGTACTGCAGCTTCTTGGAGAAGAACTGAATCATCTCCGGCGACTTGCGATAGGTCCAAGACGCATCGGCCAGTCGCCCCTTGGGCACATACGAGACAACCGGGATCCCGTCCCATTCTTGTCGATAGGCCTCAAACTCACCGGCAATCAACGCCAGCAGATAAGTCACATGCTGGCCTCGTTGGCGCCAGTGCCAGGTCTGCGTGCCGTCATCGTTCCGCTGCTTGCTCTGCAAAGTGCCGTTAGATAGCACCGTGTACTCCGCCGGTACCGTCGCGATAATCTCGCTCGTCAGCCGGTCGGTCGGTGTGTCGAAGCAGGGGAACCAATGCCGAGCAAACTCGGCTTCGCCTTGAGTCCAGGCGATCTTCGGGCGATCGGGGTCGTTCTCGCTGGGGCCTACAAAATAGAGACCATCTTTGGGAATGGTTCGATAATTAATACTGAGGAGAATCTTCTCGTCGGGGGTGATCTTTCGATCGAGGTGAATCGTCAGTTGGTTTTCATGCGTCTTGAATTCCATTTCGCGCGCCGGGTCGCTGGAATCGACTTCGCGCATCGTCACCTTCTTGATTTCCATCTCGGCCGCGTCGAGAACTATCTTCCGGGTATCGCGGAACGGACTCAATGTGATGTCGGCCGTTCCGGTCAGCTCTCGCTTGTCCCAATCGAGCTTTAGATCGAGTCGAATGTGATGCTGGTCGATCTCCCGGCTGCGAACACTCCGCTTGGCGCCGGTGAAGGGACCGAGGCGGTCCTCCGCTTCTCCAGCGACCGGGCAAAGCGTTAAGCAGAACAGCAGCATCAACGCGAGCATAGGCCCGCGGCAGGAGGCTCGAGACATCTGGAATTCCGTCGGCGGGTTGAAGATCGAACGGTTGAGGGAGGGAGCTGCGCTACACGTCATTCGCCCAGAAAGCAGCAAGTATGACAGAGTCGCGGCGCGATACCTTATCATAGCTGGCAAGAGAAGTCGCGAAAAGCGCCACGATCCCGGCTCGTCCGATCCAACGGCTGAAAACCTCGGACGAAAACGTCCCTGGGACCTAGACGAAATGGGCACTGGCAGCGGGGCCTTTCGCTCCTGTCCAACACGGTTCAGCTAGCCACGTCGCAGTCGATCGTAGAGCAACAGACCGACCAGCGACTTGGCGTCCTGAATTCGACCGTCGCAGGCCATGCTCATGGCCTCCTCCCAGGCCGTGGGCAATATCTCGATTTCCTCCCCGCTGTCCAAACTTGTCTCGCCCTCGGTCAGTCCGGTAGCAACGAACAGATACATGCGCTCGTTCATAATGCCTGGCGACATGTAGAACTCGTGGATCTTTTCCATCTGCTCCGCGCGGTAACCGGTTTCCTCGGCCAGCTCTCGAAACGCGGTCGCTAGCGGGTCCTCGTCGGGCTCAAGCGTACCCGCGGGCAATTCAACAAGTTGCTCTCCAACCGCGAGTCGACGATTCTTAATCAGACAGACGCGGCCATCATCGAGCAGAGGCACGATCGTAACCGCTCCAGGATGTTCAATGAAATCGCGTGCCAGCACCCCGCCGTCGGGGGCTTCTCGACGGTGTCGCACAACACGAAATCGGGCCGTCTCACAAAGCACCTGTTCTTCGTGCGTCATCGATTTCCCTCTCGAAATCAAGCACCTCATGGTCTTCTGACCGGCTCCGCAATAGAGCGGACAATCGATCCTCAGCGGCTCGAAGTGCTGGCCTTGTTTGCCGCCCAATTCGAGTATTGGTAAGATAGCGGTTAAGTCGGCCCCGTCAATGATTGGCCCGTCAATGATTGCCCCTCAGTGATTGGCGAACCGTCACTGGCTGGTAACCGCCGACGCTTGTCGTCAACATGCGACAGGCATCAAGACGAGGGCAGCACGATGCCCGGCGAAGCGTGTGCCCTCGCCGGGACGTTCAAACACCCCGACATGATGAACAGGAGTGTTCGGGATGCGCGATCTTGCGGATAGTGGCATCGGCGTGGGACGCTGGTTGGGAATACCAGTCCGAATCCACTTCTCTTGGTTTGTCGCTGCCCTCTTCGTCCTGTTTGTCACGACTCACGGTCCCGGGGACGGCTACGGAAAGTACGGCCTGCTGTGCCTCGTGGTCTGGTTCACTTGCGTCGTGTGGCACGAAGCCTGGCACTGTGTTGCCGTAGCGCGCGCGGGAGAGGAGACCCAGCTGATCGTGTTGACACCCATCGGCGGGCTATCGCGCTGGAGCCGCTTCGATGATCCCCTGGCGGAGCTGTTTGCTTCGTCGGCGGGGGGACTGGGGAATTTTCTCGGCATGCTTCTGTCGGGAATTATGATTTATGCCTTGAGCGGCGCGATTTCGCTCCAGCTTCTCAACCCGCTTTATCCTGTGGGACTCTTGGCCAACGAAAACCCGCTGCTGGCCGCCGTCAATATGGCGTTCTGGATTAACTGGGTGATGCTGTTGGTAAACATGATGCCCACAACGGCGACCGATGGGGGGCGTATGCTCAATGCCCTCATGTGGTCGTATCGGCATCAACGTCAGCTGTCGGATGGGCTGGTCTTGAGTTCCACCTTGATCGTTATCTTCGGGCTCCTGGTGCTGGCCTTCGCTCTGCGAGACGCTCCCTCGAACGTCGCCGTTCCAGCCTGGTTCCCGATCAGCGCCTTAGCGGTGTTCTTTGGTGCCAACGCGACGGGGAACCTACGTTCCCAGGAGAATCCACGTGACGAGGGAGAGGAAGACTCGCTCGGTTACGACTTCTCGCAAGGCTATACCAGCTTGGAACAGAAGACCGAGCAGCGGACGGAAACACGAATGGATCCTCCCGAGCCTGCTCCGACGGGAGTTCTCCATCGCTGGCTAGACTGGTTAGAACGCCGCCGTCGCCGCAAGGAGATTGAGCAACAGCATCAAGCTCATGAGGACGAACTCCGAGCGGATGTCATTCTTGCGCGGCTTCATCGCGAAGGTATCGATTCGCTGTCGGCCGAAGATCGGGCACTTCTTGATCGGGTGAGCGCCCGTTATCGAGAGCGGATTCGCGAGTAATCTTTGCCAACGCGGCTGACTCCGGGTCGATTTCCACGCCGATTTTTTACCCACGTCCGGACCGTTTCTTGGCGACCGGCAGGCCCACGTGCGTGCCCTACAATCGATACATTCGCTGTGGGCCGTCGAGATGGGCCGACGAAGCTCGCCAATTTGGGCGGTCAGCTTCTCGATTGTCACCAATCGCTTTGCGAAGGGGCCCAGGGCGACGTAGATTTTCTTGGAAATCCGAATCCCGTATCTGGGCAGAGAATTCCATAAGAGGGCTACCGAGTCACTTGGCTTGCTCGATCGCGGGCTCTCACTGCGGCTTCCCCGTTATTGTCAGCAATTATCACCCAGAAGAAACGTACTGGACGATGCAAACCAAGGCTCCCACTCAGAACGTTTACGCTTCCGAATCTGCCCTCACGAGTTCGCCTTGCGATTCGGCCCTCCAGCAGCTGCGCCAGTACTTTGGCGTCGACTTTTCCCTGCTGTGTGGATCGACGGGCGACGCCATCGAGATTGCCTCCGACGCACGGGGTGTCGACTGGTCACTGCGAAGCAGTTTGTGTCGCGTGGTCGCCGAGCGTCAACGCCCCGAACTGCTGGACGAGCGCAATCAAACTTTGACGCTGGCCATTCCGCTTCGACGAGAGCGTTTGGATACGGCGGCGGAACAGGACATGCACGACCCTCTCGTCGCGGTCGCTGACTTTCTCTCCTGGGAATCCCAAGCCGATCCGGGCGATGTGTTGTTGGCCGGTGAGCTGGGAGTCAGCCCCACGGACGCCGCCATTTGGCGCGCCGACCGTTCGCCGTGGGGCCCCGACGCGCTGCTACGGATGGCCGAACTGGCGACCGACAAACTTTACGAGACCAATCATCTCCAGCGGAACATCGCCGACCTGTCGAGCAATCTCGCATCGACCTACGAAGAAATTACGCTGCTCTATCGTCTCAGCGAGAACCTGAGAATTGGCGAAGATCCCGCTCGGCTCTGGCGGGCCGCTCTCGATTGGCTGACCGATATCGTGCCGGCGAAGACCCTGGCAATTCGATTTGCCGCCCGCGAATCGAGCAGGGACGAGGTTTCGTCGTCCGAGGAGGCCAAGCTCTATGTCGACGGTCCGTCGCCACTCTCGGACGCCATGCTTCACGAGCTAGTCGAGCTCGCCGGCCCTCATTCGCATGACCATACTTTGGTGTTCAACAATCAATCGACGGAGGACAATCCGTGGGTCGACGTCGAAGTGGAACAACTCGTCATGGTTCCCATTTGCGCAGGCGATTGCTGCTTCGGGTACCTGCTGGCGGCAAATCACGTCGATGATGGAGAGTTCGGTACGGTCGAGGGCAGTCTGTTGTCCAGCGTCGCATCGATCCTCGGAATCCACTGCAGCAATGTTCAACTGTTCCATGAACAGGCCGAACTAATGTCTGGGATCGTGCGGGCACTCTCCAGTGCAATCGATGCCAAAGACCCCTACACACGTGGTCATAGTGACCGGGTGGCCCGCGTTGCCGTCCGCATCGCGGAACAAATGGGATTGCCGGCCGATCAAACCAGCACCATCTATCTGTCGGGGCTGCTGCATGATGTCGGCAAGATCGGAATTGCCGACAGCGTGCTGCGAAAGCCCGGTCGACTGACCGATGCCGAGTACGAGCATATCAAACTGCACCCCGGCCTGGGGCATAAGATTCTCAAAGACATCAAGAAGATCGAGCATGTTTTGCCGGGTGTGTTGCACCATCACGAAGCGGTCAACGGCAAGGGATATCCCGACGGCTTGATGGGTGACAACATTCCGCTGCAGGCCCGAATCATCGCCGTGGCAGACTCTTTCGACGCGATGGGCAGTGATCGCCCGTATCGAAGGGGAATGGAAGAAAGTAAAGTCGACTCGATCCTGCGGCAAGGTGCGGGTGAGCAATGGGACAGCGAGGTGATCGACGCTTTCTTCGCGGCCCGCGACGATATTCGCGAGATTGCCCAGGAAGAAGACGACACCCTCCAGCTCGACTTCCATTTCATGACCTAGTGGGCTGAGTCCGCGTTAACAGTCACCGAGACGGCGCGGGAAACTCGACACGAGGCCAGCCAAGCCAAACGACCCTGGCACATCGAGATCGACCGACGCCACTCTGGCGACAACCCTG
>Ga0180438_10000818_pt1 | contig 56880 bp, 72 predicted proteins | sample SS_ome_12_FD_132455 | JGI IMG/M metagenome (GOLD analysis project Ga0180438, IMG submission 132455) | Hypersaline lake sediment archaeal communities from the Salton Sea, California, USA - SS_3_D_2 metaG | ecosystem: Environmental > Aquatic > Non-marine Saline and Alkaline > Hypersaline >... | reverse complement strand
GCAAAGTACTCTCTGACTGCTCTCATGACTTGCCAAGCACCACGCTCTGTGCTATAGCACTCTGTGTCAACATTGGTCAAACCGTCAATGCTCAGCAAGTTGACATTGTGACCACCAACGTCAATCACTGCACACTTGCTGTCAACAAGGCTTGGGTCAACCACGTTGCCAGACTTGTCAAGCAGACTGGTCAGAACAGCACCCCATGCTTGTGGCACAACATAGCATGTGTCAATGGTCAAGGTCTGCTGCCTGTGACCGTCTCTCTTGAAAGTGTGCTCACCAGACAGCGTCTCATGCACAATCTCACGCTGCCTCTCAAAGTCCAACAGAGGCAAGCCAGTTGTGACACTCACGCTGGCATGACTTGCCTTGGTCAACTGACTCAGTGTGGCATAGAACAGAGAGCACCAGACTGGTGAGCCAATCCAGTCACTTGACTCTTTGCGCACTGTCTCAGCACCACGCTTGACAGCACCAGAGCCAACCAAGTGGTTGTGCTCACCATGCTCAATGACAATGTTATCCTCACCATTGAGCGTGAAACTTGAGCCAACGCGAGTGCTGACAAGAGACGGAAAAGTTACCCTCAACTCTCTGCCTTTGGCACTGGTGCCAATTGCCTTGACAGCGTAAAAGCCACAATCAAAACCCAATTGCATGACACTCTCCTCTGCTGCTCTTGGCAGTCTGCTGACTGACTGGTTGACCAGTACTGTCAAGCTCTGACAAGTCTCTCTGTCAACCCTTGACTGCCAGTCAGTCAGTCAAGTTATACTCAGATTATACCATCACCAACATGTTGGCGTCAATAGCTCAACCTTAACCATTGCAACACTTGTCAACCAATCTCAACCAATCTCACCAGTCACAATCTGCCAGATGCTATGTATCATACTGTACCATTGGCTCACAATCCTATTGTGCCAGACTTGACAGCACTTGACTCTTGCGTTATAATGTTGATGCAACACCAAACGAGAGCACCGCACAGAGTCAGCACCAGGGAGTCAAGCAATGATTGTCACAAAGCCAGACGGTACCAAAGTCAAGCAAGTCACTTGGCAAAAGCCAGAGGTATGGTCTCACCAAGGGTACAAGTGCCACATGTACCAGAGCAGCAACCAATGGCTCAACTGGCGTTGTCTCAAGATTGTCAGACCAGATGGCTCTGTTGTACCAGAGGCTCAAGTGTCGTATGGTTACAAGAGCAACATATCACCCTCACGGTCAGAGGCTCAAGAGTATCTCAAGCAGCAGATTGCTTGGGACTTGACGCCAGAGGCAGAGAGACAAGCTCATCTTGAGTCAGTCAGGCAGCAAGAGCAGTACCTTTTTTAGTCAATCGAGTCAGCACCACCACAGGGAGAAAAACAATGTACTCAGTCACTTGGCAGCACCACTTGGACAGTTTTGCAAAAGCCTTGCTCAATGAGCTTGGCGTTGACCCTCAGTACTTGCCCACAGACCACAACCCCATAACAGACGCACTGCTTGACCCCAACTTTGTTGAGACATACCAGCACCTCAAAGGCTTTTCAAGAGCAGCAATGAGCAGAGTTGCCACAATCTGCCAGATGGCTGTTTTTGACGCTCAGAATGGTCCAGAGGGTGACGGTCAACCAAAAGCACTCAGACGACACTGGTACGCTTGGTACAAGGGCACCTTTGCTCAGAGGATTGCACCACAGCTTGGTGACGTGACACCCAATGACTCTGGTATGCCAGAGATGGATGATCGCATCTGGTCACAGCGTCTCTCAATCACATACGGTGCCTTGGTTGACACTGGTACCGTCACATACCAAGACTTGTGGGTCTCAGATGCCTCACGTATGATTGAGGAGTATTATCGTTCTCTTTTCTCTGGTTGCAATGTGATTGTCTGTGTTGAAAAAGACAGCCTCTTTGCAGACTTCACTGGTGCTGCCAAGCGTCTTGGTGCACGTGCAGTGTACTCTGGCAAGGGCAAGAGCAGCAAAGCAGCAATTGAAAAGCTGCTCAGAGAGGTGTTTTACTGGTCAGACTCTCACGATCCATTCTCATATCACAACCCTCTGATTGTGCTGCACGTGAGTGACCATGACTTTGACGGTCACAAGGTCATTGGGCCAACCTTTGGTGAGCAGTGCAGACGGTACACCTCACACGTGGTTGAGGCACGCATTGGTGTTAAGCCTCAGCAAGTGCGTGAGCTTGCTGGTTGGGGTGACCATAGCTGGTACAAGATCAAACTCAACAACGCAGGGTACAAGACATGGGCCAATGAGCACGCTTTGTTTCTGGCAGAGTGCTCTGACTGTGGGCACCAGTACCCGGTACTCTCAGCAGACCGTCACCACTTTGACAACCTTTGTCCAGAGTGCTTTGCCAAAATGAACACCATTGAACTTGGCAAAGACACTGCCTTTGGCTTTGAAGTTGAGGCACTCAAGACACACCAGTACTCAGCAATGTTTGTTGACGCTCTGCTTGAGTGCATACCCTTTGACACCATTGTGTCAAACTTGAGGCAAGAGGTACAAGCACATGCACCAACAGCAATCTCACCCATTGCCAATGAGGTGCTCAGCAACAATGAGTCATACCAAGAGTTGCTGGCAGAGCTTGCCAAGTTTGACAAGCTGGTTGCAATGCGTGAGCGTTTTGAGCAGCGAGTTGAGCAAGCCTTGACCAAAGTTGCCACACCTCACCAGCTTGACTGGCAAGACAAAGAGCCAGACCCAACAGTGCAGCAATTCAGAGACCATGTTGCCAACCCACATGCATACAACCCTTGGCAACCATTCTCTGAGACTTGGCAGACTCAGCAGTTGACTGGTTGGGTGCGCGAGAACAAAGGCAACGTTGTTGAGGCACTTGAGAGAGTCACGGTCACCAAGCTCACTGGCTTGAGCGTTGAGGATGACTCTGAGGAGTAAAACAGCAACCAGGGTGACTGGCACCAAGCTGGTCACCCTGGTCAACCACACTGAGAGAGGTGATACAATGGCACATGTAACCAGAACCATAATGAACAGAGCAGCAAGACTGAGGTACATTGAGCAGACGTTGAGAGCAGAGCCAGAGACCACACCACAGCAGTTTGCCAAGGCTTGTGGCGTGAGCGTGGTGTCAATCAAGGCAGACATGGCAATACTCTTGGACGTTGCAGAGCGTAAAAGAGGTAACTGGCTCTTGGTTGGCTTGCACCAGCCTCAAGACGGTCAGAGAGTCATGGTCTTTGATGAGATTGACCAGAGACCCACTTTTGCACGGTACCATGTTGGTGACTTGGTCAACAGCTTCACAGAGATATACACCAACAGACCAATCAAAGCACAGTACTGGCAACCAGAGCCACCAGCACCACAGGGTACACCAAAGAGGTGACACAATGACCAAGACAGGCAAAGAGATTGTGATTGGCGTGGCTGGTGGCAGTGGGTACTGGCAACGCTTGTATGAGGCAGTTGACCAAGCACTTGCAGAGGCAGCAGTACCAGCAGCACCCAAGAACGTCTGTATTGAGCAACCACAGCAAGGGCAAAGGGTGCTGGTGTGGGACATACGTCACAAGTGCTGGTGCTTTGCTTACCACTACAAAGGCAACTTTGGCAGCAAGTTTTGTGCTCAAGAGCATGGCAGAGGCAGACAAGTACTGGCACTGCTCTGGTTGCCAGAGCCAGACATGCCAGCAATCGCAAGAGAGGAGTCAGACCAATGCCAATCATGAGTGAGGTGATATACACGTACTTGCCCAAGTGCAACCAGTGTGGTGCTCTGGCAACCAACGTGAGTGAGGATGAGCAGCAAGCAATTGACGCTGCCAGAGCAGAGGGTTGGTCAATCCGCAAGAGAGGCAAAGGCATGCTTGGCATACCGTTTTGGTACTGCCTTTGTAAAGAGTGCACAGAGCGTGCACAGAAAGGACACTGAGACATGGCAGCACAAGTTGTGATCAAGATGAGTGCAGCACACTTTGACACTTTGCGTGAGGCAGTCAAGCTGGCACAAGCCAAAGCCAAAGAGCAATGGCAATTGCTGCAAGTGACTGGTGCCAATGTCAATGGCAACACCAACCGTGACAAAGAGTACCGTGCTTGGGTTGACTGTGAGGCAGCGTACAATGATGTGCTTGAGAACGTCTTGACCTAACAGCAGCAGCAGAGACCAGCAGCATTGCTGGCTCTGTTGAGCAAGTGACAACTGAGGCTCTGTTGCTGGTCTGACTCACCAGCACAATGACTTGACTCCTCATTGCTCCCAACAGAGTACTCAGGCAAGGCACCGTGGTCTGACTCACCACACCCTTTGCAGTCACTTGCTCACCAGTGCCAGCAATCACACACAGAGAGGAGAGGCACCATGATTGAGTATAGCACCATCGTTGCAGTGCAAGTCAAAGCAGAGCTTGCAGCAAGCAGCAGCACCAACGATCCAGCATACAAGGCAATGCACTGCCAAGACAGCGTTGAGGCTTGGCTTGCCAGCAAGAGTCAAGCTTTTCTCACTGGTGTCAGAGACGCTCAGCTTGGGTGCATTGGTACCAATGAGTCTGGTCACCTTGCATACAACCCTTACGTCACCAGCAGTCAAGACTGGTGTGAGTACAATGAGGGTGTGCACCAGCACCAAGCACGTCTTGCAAGGCTCAGAGACCGTGCTTGAGTTGCTTGAGGTGCTCAGTCTGCTCACCCTCAATGGTGCTGGCACTTGGTACAGTGAGGCAGACTGGTCTGACAATCTCATGTACTGCAATTGCAGCACTGCTCTTGGGTGCAACTTGAGGTACTCACCAAGGCTTGGTATACCTTGGGTTGCGATTGACCCAAAGTACATGAGAGAGCGTGACTGGCAGTGTGGTGACCGTCTGGTTGTGCACTTTCTTGACCACCAGTTGTCAAAAGAGGTGAGAGTACTTGACGCTGGTGACCTTGCAAGGCACTGCATTGCAGAGCTTGACTGTGCAGAGATTGTGGTTGACTTTGCAGAGCACCATTGGCCTTTGAGCACCAGCACGCTCAGTGCCAGAGTGAGAGTTGTCAACATGAGCAAAGCGTTGAGGCTCATGCACTTTGTAACAGCAGACCCACTTATGAGAGGAGTTATACCATGACCGTACAAGGCACTTTTTTACCAGCAACATTGGGTGAGAGACCAGTTGTCATACTTGGCTGGTACACTCAGACTGAGACCGTTGACCATGGCATGACAGAGACATACCCTGTTGCCATTGTCACAGACGTTGAGACTGGTGGCATTGAGACCGTCACAACTCACAGCTTGTACATTGAGACAAGCTGCCTGACACCAGAGCAGACTGGCATGTTGGCTCTGTTACGTCACAGGCACCCATCAATGCCAGAGTCTCTTGCTCAAGAGACTGTCAAGGTACGCTGGTACTGTGGTGCATACGTCACAGCACATGACTTTGGCACTGAGGCAAAAGAGTGTGCAACAGAGTTTGACACCACAGAGGACAAGCAAGACTGGCTTGACAAAGGTTGTGTTGCCATCTGTCCAAGCTGCCAAGCTCAGTTGTCTCAGCAGTTTGACGATCCAGCAGAGTTGGTGCAAGATGAGTGAGCAAGAGCACCTCACAGTTGTTATCACTGACATACACTACCAAGACATACCTATTGGGCCAGTCAACTGTGTGGTTGGTGGTGTGCCACACTTGGCAACCGTTGACCACGTCACAGACTTTGTCACAGAACCAATGAGGCAGTTTGTTGTGACGATCCAAGGCTTGTACAAAGACCCTGACACAGAGCTTGTCACGCCAGACTTGTTTGCCTCAGTCACCCTGGTCTGTGATATGCGTGAGATTGTGCAAGGCACATACACCACAAAGCTCAAGTCTGGCATTGGTCAGTACTTCACTGACCTTGCCAGAGACTTGCCAGAGAGCAAGCGTACAAAGATGCACCTCAGAGCAATGCTGGCAATCAAGTTGTCAAAGACCAGCACGCTGCTCAACATGCAACTCAGGCAGCTTGACTTGCCAGACTGCTGACAAGTGTTGCAAGCTGTTAAGGTTCATGCTCTTGACTCAGCACCTCTGGCATGGTACAATGAGCATGTTCTGGTACGGGGGTGCCAGTGCTCCGAGAGTGACATATTGCGATATGATTGTACCCCCAATCGTGCAAGTGTTCAACACAGACACCTCTGTACCAGAACAAAACAACGTGACTGAGGAGTTGATTGCCACAACCCTCAGAGTACCTCACGATTATGAGACGGGTAAGAGACTGCAAAGGCTCATGCCTTTTGAGTTGCTTTGCTGCATAAGCTCTGCTTTGGTGTTCTCTTACCCACCACGGCAAAAGCAGCAGCAAGCAGCAAGCAACTCAGAGAGCATGAGCCTTGACTATTCTCACTAGGCCAGACCACAACCCATAGTGTCTGGCATTCTGCTGACCACAACCCATAGTATGTGAGAGGAGAGCACATGATAGCATATGACACCTCTGGCTCAACCAGGGACACTGGCACTGCTGACTCTGGCACCTCTGGCAGCTTGTATGACTGGTCAGAGCAAGACAGAGCAGACATTGACCAGATTGCAGAGACCTTTGGTGTTGCTGCCAGCAGAGCCTTTGACTTGTGGCAAGAGATTGCTGCTCTCTTTGGTCAAGCAGCAAGGGACTTGGCAGACATAATTGAGCAACTCAATGACAGCATTGACTGGTGCTTGACACCAAAGGTGCAACCAGCACTGGTCATGGTTGGCAGCAAGCGAGTCAGCAAGAGACGCTTTGAGCAATCTGAGCGTCTCTTTTCGTACCCTCAACTCACGTGGTACTCTGTGACAGCACGGTTGCACCCACAGACGTTGCCAAGGATAGGACACAGATGAGACGACCAAAGCACAAAAGAGGAGAGCAGCAGTTGTGGTCACTGGCAGTGTCTCTTGACGTTGCCAAGCCAATCATGGCAGTTGTCAGGCAAGCTGGCTTGTGCTGCTGGTATAACAGCAATCGTCAAAGACTTGAGGGTAAAACAGAGCAATATAAGCAAGCAATGCAAGCACTTGATGCTGCTGGCATGGTTGAGAGGAGAGCACCAGTATGACATTGATTAAAACAAAGCATGGCACAACCTTTGCCTTTTTGTCAGATGAGCAAAAGGCACGCAGAGCCAAGCTCATGCGCGATTTTATGAGAGACCATGTCAACCCTCAGTTTGTTGACCCCAACTCTGAGGTGTACAACATGCAAAGAGAAGTCAGCAAGGGTGACCCTGAGAATTATGCAGAGTTTCAGCACCAGTACAGAGTCATGCGGTGCCAGTTTCTTGCTCACACGTTCTCAGTCAAGGCTGGTGGCATGGTCATGCAACGTATGATCTGTGGTGACTGGCATGAGTGTCCAGATTGCAGAGCAGTCAGGGTTGAGACTTTCAGAGCCTTTGCAGACAATGCACATGCTGAGCTTGGCAATGACCTTGTGATTGCCATTGTCACTGAGCAGCAATGGTCAAGCCTCAGACGCAAGCTGTCAGGCAGACCCTCATACAGAAAAATGCCTCTTGAGGGTGACACCAATGCCATACTCATTGACCAGACACAGACCCATGCTGACTTGTCTGTATATGAGCAGCTTGAGTACAGTGATCTTGATTGGGACACTCTCATTGAGACGCCCAAGGGCAAGAGACCGTCTGGTGACCTTGGCAGACCGTACAAAGAGCCAGAGGCAGATGAGCCAACCCTTGTCATTGAGCACACCCTGTCACGCTTTGACTTTTCCAAGGCAGACAAGCCAAGGTCAGTGCTTGAGGCAGAGGCAGAGGACTTTGCCATGATGGTAGCAGCACGCTCTGGTATACCAGAGTTTGACAAGGTCAAACTTGAGCAGACCGTGAGGCTCATTGAGAAACAGTACACAGTATACTTGCTCAAGCGTGGTGTCAGACTCGATTGGCGTTACACCATCAAAAACAAAGTGTCACTTAGTGCATATACAGATGGTCTTTATAATAGACTAATTGACAAAGCCAGAGAGGATGTTGAGCAAAATGTGCCCAACAAACTCTGGCACCAGACCCTTTTGACTGCACGTGGTGTGCCTCTGGCAGCATAAGGCAGAGAAAAGCACCCAATCTGGCATGGAAGTTTTTGACCAAGCCTCACTGCTTGTCTCACTGACTTGACACAACTTGACGCTTGTGGTACAATGTCTGTGCACGAAAAACATTAAACAATGCAACGCAAGAGAGGAGTCAGGACATGAGCGACAAGTTGAGCAAAGAGAACGTCACAGCTTTTTTGGCAGAGCTTGCAGAGCTTTGTGACAGGCACGGTCTGACCATTGAGGGTTGTGGCTGTTGTGACTCACCATACTTGGGTGAGGTGTTGGACTTTGAGACTGTGACTCATTGTGTGACTGGCATTGGTGGCAAGCGTCTCATGTGCAGCAAGAGGCACAAGAGGTACACAGCACCCATTGCCATGCACCATGAGTACTGGTATGGTGTACGTCCAAGCGTACCCTCACACCCACACAAAGAGCCAGTCTGCTCACACACAAGCTGTGACTGGTATGACAATGGTCATGGCACTGAGCAGTGCTGCATGTGTGACTATTTTGACACCCCACCAACTGAGGCAGCTTGCAGAGCCAAGCATGACGGTTGTCACCAGCACTGCATAAGACGCAAAGACTGCATACCATTCTGAGAGGAGAGCACCCATGAGTGCCAAAGAGAATGCAGACACACGTACAATCACAGATACCAGCCAGTCACTTGAGGTGAGGATTGAGTCAGCACGCTATGCAATCAAGCACCTCAAAGTTGACCATTGCCTTGTGGCATACATGATGCGCAACTGGTCAGATGAGTTGCAGAGCATTGACAGGGACATTGACACCCTGGTCTGGCAGCTTGGTGCACCCAACTCAGACGCTCATGTCAATGATGTGCTTGGGGTGCTTGAGACCATTGAGCAGCGAACCAAGGCACGCTGCAACCGTTTTGACAGCATTGAGCTTGAGCACAACACTGACTTGAGGACATGCCATGCTTGCAAGGCACGCTTTGCCAGAACCTTTGACATGGTCATTGGTGCACCCTTTGCCCACACCTCAAGCCTCACGCTCTGTGGGCACTGCTTGCTGGCACTTGCTGCCAAGATTGCCAGTGAGGTGCCAGAGTGACTCAGACAAGACTTGACACCATACTGTCAAAACACAATGTCACCCCACAAGACTTTGGCTTGCCACCAGACCACACTGACTGGCGTGCTCACCAGCTTGAGACGGTCTTGCAATGGCTTGACTGGCACAACGTTGACTCAGATACAAGGATAACAGAGGCACCAACTAGCTCTGGCAAGTCAGTGTACCCAATCTGTCAGGGTGTACTTGGACGTTCTGTCATGGTCACAGAGACCAAGAATCTGCAAGACGCATATGGCAAGCAATACGGTGCTGCTGTCTTGTATGGCAGAGGCAACTATGCTTGTGTACACCCCAAGGCAGACAGTGACACCAAGTGTGATGAGTGCTTTTTTGCTGAGAAGGGTATGCACAAGTGCCCTTACAGTCAAGACTGTGAGTACCTCATTGCCAAGCATGTTGCCAGCACTGCCAGCACTGCTGTTGTCAATTATGCATACTGGCTCACAGCACAGAGGTACAAAGACACTGGCATTGTCAGCTTGACGCTTGATGAGGCACACTTGCTTGACAACATTGTGCTCAGTTGGTCAGGGTGCAAGGTTGACGACAAAGACAGGCAAGCATGGGACTTGCCACAATTCCCAAAGTACCCAAAGGGACTTGGCAGACCAGCAGACCTTGAGCACATTGCTGACTGGCTCAAAAGCTCTGTCAGCAAGCTCAGTGAGACTGCACCAGGGTTGCAGAGACAGGCAGAGCTTGGCAATGAGACTGCCAAAAAGCGTCTCAAGGCTTGTGAGAGTCTCAAGCGCAAGCTGGCAGCAGTACTTGAGGCAATTGAGGCAGTGCAGTCTGCTTGGTTTGTTCGTTCTGGTCCTGGTCAGTGCTGGCGCAATGGCAGACCGTTGCCCGGTATTATCATTAAACCATTGACCCCAAGGTACCATTACAAGAGGCTCTTTGTACCAAGACCAGGGTCAGAGCAGCACCATTGGCATACCTATGCCATGTCAGCAACCATTGGTGGTGTTGAGACCTTTGCCAGCAACCTTGGCATACTCAAGCCAGTGAGCACCGTGGTGCCAGACCAGTACACACCAGAGCAGAGACCAGTGAGACTGCTTGATTGCCCACCAATGAGCAATGCCTATACCAAAAAGCACCCTCAAGCCTTTGACCAGCAAGCAGACTCAATTGCCAGAGCCATTGACTCAGTTGACTCTGGCTGGTCTGGTCTGGTGCACGTCACCAGAAAAGCTGAGGCACAACTGCTGGCAGACCGTCTTGCCAGACGTGGTCTGCAAGACCGTGTGTGGGTGCCACCACTTGTCAACAAGAGACTCAACAGAGCGTATGGCACCCAAGAGCAAGCTGCACTCTGGCAAGAGCGTCTGGCTCAAGTGCCCAACTCAATCATGGTCTGCTGGCAGTTTTGGGCTGGTTATGATGGCAGACAAGAGCGTATGGCAATCAGTGCTAAGGTACCATACCCTTTTTATGGTGATGAGTATGAGCGTGAGAGGCTCAAGGTTGACAAGGGACAGTACAACTTGAGAGCAGCACTCAAGCTTATGCAAGGCTCTGGCAGATCAAGACGTGGTGACCCTGGTGACTATGACCAACCAGAGCTTGGTGTTGTCAATGGTTTGGTTGCTGTTGCAGACGGCTCACTTGGTAGAATCAAGAGCTTTTTGAGCCAGAGCTTTGTTGACGCTCTTGTACCCTGGTCATGAGCGATGACATGCCAATAGTACTCACACCCAACCAAGCACGCATTGTGTACCAGAGGTATTGGGGTGACAAGTCATTGACCCTTGAAAAGCTGGCAACAGAGTATGGTGTTGACAAGTCAACAGTCTCAAGGGTTGTCAACAGAGAGACTTGGTCAGACGTTGCAGACACCCCACTTGTCATGGTCTCACCCACCAGTGATTGTGTCAAGTGTGTGCACCGTCACTGGTGCATTGCTGCTGGCAATATCGTTGGCAAGTGCGACAAGTACCAACCTTAACCATTGCAACACTTGTACCAAAGGTCTTGACCCAACTTGGCACTTGTGGTACAATGACTTGCAGAGAGTACACAAGCACTCACACAGAGCTTGAGAGAGGAGAGAGCAGAGCAATTGTACAGTTTGGCTCAACTGGCTGGCTGGTCAACCGTATCATTATCTTGTGAGCAATATGCTCACCATAGGAGAAAACAGAATGTCACAAGCAAGACGTATATGGGACTTGGCAAGTTTGGGTGTAAAGGGTGACAAGGTTGCAGAGGTGCCAGTTGGTGGTGTTGACTTTGCTGCCAGCAGCTTTATTGCACCTTGGGACATCAAAGTTGTGTACACCTTTGGCACCAAAGAAAACCCAACGCAGCACAACCAGAATGCACCAGAGGACAAGCGCATTGTCATGCCACCTTATGAGGTGCGTGAGGGTGGCATATGGTACTGGCTCACGTACAACACGTTGCCAGAGGCGGTTGCAGCACAAGACTTGCTTGACCCATCCGACGACAAGATCAAACCCAGTGCACAATGGCACATTGAGACCCATGCTGCTGAGGTGCTCAACAATGGTGACCTTGAGGCTCTGGCAAATGCCTTTGGCGTGGTCATGGACTTTGACGTACCAATCAAGGGTCTTGCTGGCTCTGAAAACTTTGAGGCAGTGCACCGTCATGAGTACCAGTTGCTCTCTTTGCCCTATGCAGTGCAAGCTGCTGCCTTGGCAATGGGATATATCGAAAAAGAGATCTTTCATGCTGAGGAGTTGACAGCAGAGGGTGCTGACGTTGACGGTTGGACAGAGCAGCAGTACATTGACTATGTTGGTGACCCCAAGGGCACTGACATCTGGCAGAGCACCTTGGGTGAGCGTCGGCGTGCTCTCTGGCTTGCCTTGGGTGAGGAGAATGTCAAAGCGTACACGTGCATTGGCACAATGACCCCCAATGGCAAGAGTGAGGCAAAGACCAACACGGTCAGTGCTCAGCTTGATGAGTGCTTGCGCTTTGTGCTTGGCATTGAGCGTGAGTCACGTGTATATGGTCGTCTGCTCATGGTGCCAGACCCAAGGCCAAAGGCAACGTATGGTCCAGAGCACAAGCGTCTGAGTGTTGCCTGTCTGTCTGAGATCTTTGGGCCAGAGTTGCCAGAGGTGCGTGAGCTTGCTGCCAGCGTTGGTGCTGAGGAGATTGCTGAGCGTGGTGGCAACAAGGCAGCGTCTCACCCTCAGTTGCCTGAAAACTGGACAGGTGCCCATGATCTGTTTGTTGCAGAGTTGCGCAAGGCTGGACGTGACAAGCCAGCACCAGTAATTGTGGCAGAGGTGTATGCTGACTCTGTTGAGTTGCTGGCAGAATGGTGGCAGTACATGGATGACAACAACTTGTGGTCTGAGTAGTTGACACCAGCAGCACTGAGAGAGGGTGACTGGCTCAAGCTGGTCACCCTCTTTTTGAGAGGGTATACAATGACCATATGTTATGACCCAACAGAGGCACGTGAGGACACAAGAGCACCTCAAGAGTTGCTGAGGTACTCACAGAGCCTTGGCAACCTTGAGAGCAACACTGGCTCTGACTTTCTGGTCACCCCACACAAGGTTGCACTTGGCACCGTCAATAACATCAGACCACACCAGTTGCAGCTTGAGCAATGGTGCAAAGACGGTGTGCTTGTACAACGCAAGTCTGGCAGAGACATGTTGCAGAGCATACCCAAGCTCAATGAGATACAAGCACGCATGAGTGTCTGGTGTGGCAACCCAATCTTGCTGGTGACTGACTTGAGCTTTGGTGAGGGTGAGGTGTGGTGTGATGGTGAGATTGTTGACGGTTGGTCAGTTGAGAGCGTGAGAGGTGCTCTCTTGGCTTGGCAAGTTGTACGTGGTGGCTCTGTCATTCTGCTGCCTCATGACGGTCACATACTTGAGACCATGCAGCAGATTGAGCACTTGGTGTGCCAAGCCTACACAGAGCCAGTCAAGCTGGTCAACAAACACCAGCACCAGAGTCTCAACTTGGTTGACCAAAACTGGTTGACAACCAGACGTGCTTGGCCCAAAGGTATAAGCCAGACACAGTTGACCAACCTTGCCATGCACCTTGCCACCAAACTTGACACAGAGCCAAGCCTCATCAATGCCCTTGAGCTTGCCCGGTCACCACAAGTCACAGACGTTGACGGTTGGGGTGCCAAGAGCAGAGACAAGGTCATTGATTGGGTTGGCATGGAGAGCATAAGACAGCAACTCAAGGTGAAGCTTGGCACTGTCAGCGATCCAGCAGACCTTGTCAAGTTGCAAGAGCTTGGCTTTGACATCATAGTTGACGTATAGGAGAGACGACATGACACAAGCAAGACAGGCAACTTTTAGTATGCCATTGAGCACTGGCAAGTACCTTGACCAGACCGTGCTGTTGCAGCAGGGTGTTGTGGTGGTCACTGGTGCTCACAACACTGGCAAGACAACCTTTGCACTGACCAGTGTGCTGCCAGACGATACAGAGACAATCTACTATCATGATGCAGAAAGGTCTGGCAACAAGGCTCTGGCAGACTTTGAGGCTCAAGGTCTCAAGTTGGGTCACTATCTTGACCTTGAGGCACGCTTTTCACCAGACCCAAAAGACGGTCAGTTGTACTTGCCAAAGACAGAGGACTTGATTGCAAGGCTTGACAGCAATGACTTGCCATGGGCCAACTCAACAGAGCAGACTGCCTTGCAGCAGTACTGGCAGACCGTCAAGCACGACATTGCAGAGCACATGACCCCAGGCAAGTACAAGGTGTATATCCATGACACCATTGTCACGCTTGAGGCTGGCATGGCAGCTTGGGTGACTGACAACAAAGGCATTGGTACTGGCAAGGCTGGTTGGACAACATACGGGTATGGTAAGATGTGGACAGAGGGTGTATACCCGTTGTACAGAGGCTTTCTGCAAGGGATCTTTGACCGTGGTGTTGAGCTTATTGTGCTCATTGCACACCTCAAGTCACCCTGGTTTGGTCAAGGTGACAATGCCAAGCGCATCCCTGGTAAGGTTGAGCCTCAAGGCAAGCCAGTGCTCAAGCTTATCTCAAGCCTCATGCTCTGGCTTGAGCAGTCAAGCAATCCAGACGGTGCACCCTCTGGCGTGGTGCTCAAAGAGCGTCTTGGCTCACTGACAGCAGCACCAGCAGTTGAGGGTGCCAAAAGACGCTGGTCACCAAGACGCAAGCTGCCAAGACGTATACCACATTGCGTGTGGTGGCAAGATGGTGACCCCAGTATAGCACCTCTTGGCTCAATTGAGCAGTACCTTGAGCACGGTTGTGACCTTGCCAACCCAAGACCGGGTGAGACGCTCTCTCAGCAGACAAAAGAGATGATCGGTCACTCTCTGTCAGACGCTCAGTTGAGGTACATGGTTGCAGAGGCAGAGGCAACCAGAGCAGTTGAGCAGCAAAAGCTGGTACGCTCTGGTGCTGCTGTTCCAACCGTCAATGGTGCTCAAGCTCTTGCCAATGGCTCTGGTGACTTGACGGTGCCACGCAAGACAATTGACGACATCAAAGAGCGTATTGAGCAAGCTGGTGGTGCACCAATGGGTGTTGACGCTTTGCGTGAGCAGATTGTTGGCACTGCACCAGCACCAGTGCAAGCCAAGATTGCCAGTGCCTTTGACATTGCAATTGGTGAGCTTGGGTATGAGGATGGTGAGTCATGAGCACAACTGAGTCTCAGGATTGGTTGACCACAGCACAGCTTGCTGAGCATGGCATAAAGGCAAGCAAGGCAAAGCACTATGCCAGAGCACTTGAGCAGCAAGGTCTTGCACGCAAAGTTGGCAGTGACAGACGTGGTCAATGGCTCTTTGCACCAGAGACCATTGAGTACCTCAAGCAAGACCAGAGAGGCAACCAAGGGTACAAGGCAATGACCACAGAGCAGTCTGAGCTTGTCAGGCAGTACTGGTCAGAGCACCCCACAGTCAGACATGTTGCCAAGTCTCTCAAGATTGGCTGGTACACAGCAGCACGCTGGCTTGCCTTTCTTGAGTTGAGACCGTTGACAGACGGTACCATGACCAACTATGCCAGCAGAGGCAAGGGCAATGACCAGTGAGTGTGTCAAGCTCATGGTGGCTGTTGTGACTGGTCATGTCTCTGGTCTGTGTGTGGGTGCTGTGCTCACCCTGATTATTAGCGTCATGGTCTCTGCAAGTCTGTCTGCCAGACGTGAGGGTGCCATGCTCAGAGCACTGAGGCTTGCTGCCAAGCAAGAGCGTGAGGCACGGTCAAAGGAAAAGCAAGACAAGTGACCCTGGTGCTATGCGTGAAAGTTGCGTGAAAGTTGCCAGCAGTTTTGACACTCAGTTGTCAAGATTGCTGGCTTTTTGACTTGACATCACTTGTCACTTGTGGTATAATTCTTGCAAGTCAGCACACAAACGAGTCACCACACAGAGGAGTCAGACAATGAGTCAGCAAGGTATTGAGCAATTCTCAGTTGAGCAGTTTGAGGCAGCGTTGACAGCAATGAGCACCAAAGGCAAGGTCTGGCAAGGGCCAGAGATTGTCAAGGGTGAGCTTGTGTACTTTGTACCAGTACTCAAGACCCCAATGAGGCTGGTCATACGCTCAAGCATTGACCCCAAGACCCAAGTTGCCAAGCCAGTTGGTGCTGACAGCCTCAAAGTCAGGGTACAGTACCAGAGCAATGGCAGTTGGCGTGAGTTTGGCAAGGTTCGCAAGCAGCACGTCACACGCCAGACTGGTTGGCAAGAGCGTCTCAAGACCCTGCTCAGAGAGACATACAAGCTGGCAGCAGCAAAGCACAATGAGCGTCTGACAGCCACACGCAACTTGGTTGCAGCAGCAGCACCAGCCACCACCAGCACACCAGCAGTTGAGGTGCCAGAGTGCCCCAAGTGTGGTGCCAAAATGGTGCTCAGAACAGCCAAGCGTGGCAAAAACGCTGGCAACAAGTTTTGGGGTTGCAGCAAGTACTTTGCCACCAAGTGCAATGGCTCACGCCAGTACCAACCAGAGTCAGAGACGCCAGCAGTGCCCACCACCACCACGGTCAAGACTTTCAAGCCAACACCTCAGCAAGAGGCAATCTTTGACTTTATAGTCAATGGCACTGGCAATGCAGTCATTGAGGCTGTTGCTGGTGCTGGCAAGACCACCACGATTGTGCAAGCACTCAAGCTGCTGAGCAATGAGCTTGAGATTGCCTTTGTTTGTTTCAACGTCAAAATCAGAAAAGAGCTTGCCAGACGTGCACCAGCATACGTCTTTGTCTCAACTCTCAACAGCCTTGGCAATGGCAACGTCAAAGACGTTCTCAAGGGTGCAAGGTTCAACCAGTACAAGTTGCTTGACATCGTTGACGGTATTGCAGATGAGCAAGAGTCTGGTGAGGATTATGACCTTGTCAAGACGCTCAAGACTGCTGTGGTCAGACTGGTCAACTTGGTCAAGGCCAATATGCTTGACGGTGTCTCACGCAACATGGTTGACCAGCTTGCTGACAAGTATGGGATCAACATTGAGGATGAGCACAAGCAAGCAGTCACCAGCCTCACTCAGCAAGTGCTGGCAGCGTCAATTGCAGACTCAAGCACCTATGACTACAGTGACCAGATATACTGGTCTGCAATGGGTACACACGGTGTGACGTGCAAGCAGTTTGACGTGGTCTTTGTGGATGAGGCACAAGACTTGAACAAAGCACAGATTGCAATGCTGCTCAAGACAGTCAAGAGCACTGGCAGAGTGATTGCTGTGGGTGACCGTTACCAGTCAATTTATGGTTTTAGAGGTGCAGACATTATGGCAATTCCCAACTTGATTGCTGCACTCAATGCCACAACACTGCCTCTGAGCTTGACCTTTAGGTGCCCAAAGAGCCACGTGAGACTGGCACAAGAGTTGGTACCTCACATTGAGGCTCTGCCAACAGCACCAGAGGGTGTGCTTGAGTATGTCTCTGGTCACCAAGCACTGAGCATGTACAAGCCAGCAGACTTGGTGCTTTGTCGTTGCAATGCACCTTTGGTTGAGCCAGCTTTTGCACTCATACGACAAGGGATCAAGGCCATAATCCTTGGCAGAGACATTGGTCAGGGTCTCATTGCTCTGGTTGAAAAAGTCCAACGCAAGACTGGTGAGAAAAACTTTGACAAGCTGCTTGATGAGCTTGACGACTATGCCAGACAGCAGATTGCAAGGCTCAACCGACGCAAAAAGGCCAACCAAGCTCAAGTGCTTGAGGACAAGGTTGAGACCATCATGGCACTGGCAGAGGATTGCTTTGGCACCGTTGAGCTTTTTGCCAAGATTGAGGCAGTCTTTTCAGATGAGCAGCAAGGTGTTGTCTTTTCCAGTGTGCACAAGGCCAAAGGCTCTGAGGCAGAGAGAGTCTTTGTGCTCAAGCCAAACTTGCTGCCACACCCCAAGGCAACAAGTGATTGGCAGCTTGAGCAAGAGCGCAATGTCAAGTATGTTGCACTCACACGCTCAAAAGCTGAGTTATACATAGTCAATGACCCCAAGGCAGCATAGACTGCCAAAGCCAACCAGGGTGAGCACACAAGACTCACCCTGGTCACACCCAAGAGAGGTGACAGAATGGACACAGCAACAAGGGAATTGCTCAACACGATGGTGAGAGACCAAGCACTTGCATACACTGACTCTGGCATGAGCACTGAGCTTGCCAAGCTGCAAGCACTGCAAGACACTGCTGAGTTGCTTGGCAGACCAGCACTGGCACTGGCAAGAGAGTTGGCAGCAGCACCCACACTCACAGAGTTGTACCAAGACTTTGTGCAAGGTTTGCCAACTTGTGGTGGTGCAACAATCAATACCTCACACCTCAAAGCCAGTGAGCCACCAGTACTGGTCAAGGTCACAGCAGAGTCACAACGCTTTGCAGACTTGATTGGTGTTGAGAAAGGTGCTGTCATTGGCATGGCACATGAGTTGCCACCAGAGAGCACTGGCAAAGCACCCAAGTCAGGCACGGTCTCACGCTTGGTGTACAACTGGCTCAAGCTCTTGCCCAAAGGCCAAAGCACAAGCAAGACTTTTACCACAGAGGATGCCATGCGCAAGGTGCAACGCTCTGTCTCTGGCGTGGTGAGGCACAACCTTGATTGGGGATATACTGACCGTGAGCACCCTGTGTACTTTACAGAGGCAAAGACACTACTGACACCAGTGCTTGGCAAGGATGGCATAGCAGACCAGCCAACTGGATACAAGCTCACGGTCAAGAGGCTCTGAGAAAAGGTTGAGACCAGCCACGCTTGCCCAGAGCGTATTGGCTGGTCTCATTGGGGAGAGTATACCGTACACAGACAGTATACCACAACAAGAAAGGACACACAACCATGACAGATATATACAGTACTGGTCACCTCACACAAAGCCACGCACTTGACATGCTGAGAGGTATGCTCAAGTTGCTGCTCAAGGCACGCTCAAGCATGAGAGAGGGTGCCATTGACCCCAACGTGCTTGAGGACTTGTACCCTTGGCTCTTTGGTGACAAGTGCGTGCTGCCAGCACTCTCTGGTGTCATTGACAGAGCAGAGCAGTCAGGCACCCTGTCACCAATGGACTTTTTCAACCAGATGACAGTGCTATACCGTTTTATGCCAACCTTGGTGGCGGTTGCGCCAATCACCCTTGGCTCAAAGCTGCTGCCAGCAGAGCCACCAGACCACATGGTGTACTTGCGTGGTTGGGCACCAGAGCCTCTTGCTGCTGGTATGCAAGTGATCTATGTGCCCAACCATGCCAATGGTAGCACTTGGCACATTGACTGTGAGCGTGGCTTTGTCACCAGTCTCAACCAGGATGGTGCCCATGCCTTTGTACGGTACTGGTCCAAGAGCAACCCTGGTACCTTGCGCACCAGAGCCAACAGTGAGTGCACACCCATTGCCAACTTGGTCATAAAGGACACAGTTGACCAAGCTCTGGTTGACCAGTGCCTTGCCAACATTGACCAGGGACTTGACCCACACCACACAGAGGAGAGCAATCATGACTGAGCAAGACAGACTCAATGACTTTGTGACCCATTTTGAGAGCGTGCTTGAGTGTCCACACTGCCATGACCGTGGTACCAAGCTGCCAGTGAGTGAGACTTTTGAGGATAACACCAAAGAGACTGTCTTACAGTGCCAGAGGTGCAACTTTTGTGGCATTGAGAGTCAGTACAAAACCAGACTCAAGATCACTTGCCCAAGCTGTGAGGCAACTGTGCTTGACTATCTGGCAGACCGTCACCAGCAACCATTGCTGGCAACAGCACTTGAGGGTGCACTTGAGACCCTCTCTGCAATCCATGAGATTCTTGAGCCTTTTGACGGTCACAACTATGGTGACAACTTGGTTGACAGGGTCAGAGCAGTTGTCTCTTGCCTTGACAGAGCCAAGACCACCATGCAAAAGACCCATGCTGCCTTTTCTGGCACTGTTGACCCAACCTTGAGCTTGCCTGACAAAGCTGCCAAGACCAAGAGCATACTTGACGGTCTGGCAGCAACTCTGCAAGCAGTCAACAATGGGTACCTCAACCGTGGTGAGCGTCTCAGCACCATCATGCGATTGCTCAATGAGCAGACTGGCATACCTATGCAAGCAACAGAGCCAGACAGGGTGCAACTCTTGATTGACCAGTACAGACGCACTGAGACAGACTATTGCACTGCCATGGACACAATTGACCAGATTGCAGACAGTCTGCCAGCTTGGGACACTGCCAAGCCTCAGACCGTGCAAAAGTTGGTGGCAGAGCTTGTGGCAGAGCAAGAGAGACTGCAAGCAACGGTCAATGTTAGGACAGACCAAGTCAGCAACCAAGCAACAGCAGTCAGAGAGTACAGAGACGCTCTTGAGTCAGCAAGCACTGCACTGGCAGACTGTGACATATACCCTGACACCATTGCTGCTGGCATATACATGCTCAAGGCAGAGCGTGAGGCAGCAAGGCAACTTGTACACAAGCACCAGTCTGGCTCTGACACACAGTTGCTCAGAGACTCACTTGAGGCAACAGAGTCAGAGGTGTCAGACCTTGAGCAGAGGCTTGACGTGTTGGCTCACATGCTCAGAGACGCTGGCACCATGACTGATTGCCTTGACATGACTGGTGCACTGCAAGCACTGGTCAATGAGAGAGACGCTCTGAGGCAGCAGCTTGAGCAGACCAAGGCAGACTTGAGCGTCAAAGAGTACCTCAAGCCACACCATGAGGTGCTTGACCGAGTTGCACCAGCACCAAAAGGCAAAGGCTTGCTTGACCGTCTGGTTGACCTTGAGGGTGCTTGGCTTGCCATACAACGTGAGATTGACACACTCAAGGCAGAGCGTGACTGTGCAAAGGATGACAGACAGCGTCTCAATGAGCAACTCAGAGCAGTGCACGGTGCTGTCAACATTGCTGGCATTGGTGCTGGTCTGTGGTCTGCTGAGAGACGTGTTGAGTTGCTCAGTCAGCAGCACAAGAGCCTCAAAGACACTCTTGCTGCTGAGCGTGCTGAGATACAAGAGGCACACCAAGTGCTTGAGCACTATGCTGGCATTGAGGGTACTGGCACACTGGCAACCAAGATCACAGCTTTTGCAGACACGCCAGTCTTGCACAAGCTCAGAGAGACAGAGCAGCAGCTTGCTGAGTACAGAGGCTTGCTTGATGAGTGCCACCAGATCATTGACCCTCACGTGACTGAGACTGGCAGCAGCTTGCCAGCAAAGATCACTCAAGTGTGTGGTGGTCTCACAACCCTTGAGAGAGCAGTTGCCAGAGCCAAAGAGGTACTCACTGAGGCAGACACAACTGGTGATATATCCCTTGTTGGTCTGGCAATAGGTGCTGCCAATGAGATTGGGAGTTTGCGCAACACCTCAGACATTGCTTGCACTTTCATGCATGACTGTCACACTCTGCTTGACGGTGCACTTGGCAAGCAAGCACAAGGTGTGCCTCAACTCAACATCACAGAGAGAGTCAAGATTGTGTGTGAGTGCTTGCAGACTGAGCAAGAGCAGCTTGCAAGAGTGAGCAAGGCCATTGGTCACAAGCAAGGTGTGCCACTACTCATGGCAGTCAGAGGCTTGGTTGACCAGTACCATTATCTGACTGAGAGTGTTGAGCGTGCACACAAGCTGCTCAACACTGCTGGCATTGCTGGCTCTGACCAGTCAGACATTACCCTTGACCATCGTGTTGAGTTGCTTGTCAACTCAAGAGACCAGCAGCGTGAGTACTGGCAGCGTGAGTCAGCAAGGGTCAAAGAGTTGCTCAATGAGCAGACTGACTTGCAGCGTGAGGTACTCAACCTTGCTGAGCGTATAGACTGCCAAGGTGAGACCATCTTGAGGCTTGAGGCAATCCAGAGCTTGGTGAGCATGTACGGTGCTGCTGTGGTTGCTGGCAATGACACTGGCAGATTGCTCAATGACATACTGACCATGATCTTTGCCCACCACCAGCACTTGAGCACAACTGGTCAGATCACAAGCTATTGCAGCAAGGTGCTGGCAGAGTACCGTGAGGCTCACGGTCTGACCAAGATTGACGCTCTGCTTGGCAATGAGCCTCTTGTGAGAGACAGAGACGGTCAACCCTGGTGTGGTCAACTGGCAGACAAGTGCAGAGGGTGCAACCCACCAGAGGTGCCAATCTGTGTGCACTGTCCAGAGCCAGAGCCAGAGAGGTGCACCAAGATCTGTGACCCTGGTGAGGGTATGCACTGCAACCCACCAGCAGACGATCCAGAGCCAGACCAGCAGAGAGAGTGACCCATGCTGAGCAGACTTGGTACCCTCAGAGGCTCAACGCGCTTTGAGTCTGCTGACTGGTCTGGTGGCAACGTTCGCAACCCTAACACGTGCAGAGTGCACGGTTGTGACAACGTGCTGCACGATCCAAGAGCACAATGCTGCAATGAGCACAAGTACCTCTGGCGTGCAGTGCAATACAAGGTCAAAAAGTTGCTCAAGCACAAGCGCAAGAGGCACACAGAGGTACTGGTTGCACTGGTGGTGGTCACCTTGACACAGCAGAGTGAGCTATGATATACTGTTGGTGACCAGCCAAGCCATTGTTGCACCCCTAGAGGCAGCACCCTCACACCCCCACAACGTGAGGGTGCTTGCTTTTGTGGTCAAGGGTATGGTATACTGGTGGCATAATTCAGTGTGCAAGAGACAAGGCAGCAAGTCACCTATGGGTGCCGGGGTGCCTTGTTTCACGTCTGGCAGCTTGAGCACACCACGCTGGTTGCTCTTGGCAGAGAAAAGCACCCAATCTGGCATGATGCCTCACAGAGTCAACCCAACTCAACACCTCTCAAGCCTCTCACGGTCACCCTCTGCAATGTTAAAATTTACGCCTACAGTTTGACAATCTGCTGTCAAATGCTTGACACAAGTTGGCTCTTGCGCTATAATGGACTTGCAAGTGAGTTGAGCCACCAACCCAAGAGTCAGCAAGACCACAGAGGAGTCAGACAAATGCACGACATTGAGACAGTACAGCAGCTTATGCAGAGGCACCCTGACAAGCTCATTGCCAAGGCCAAGCAGTGTGACGTATATGTCACCACACACTTTGGCGTCTTTGAGGTTGTCTCACCCACCATTGACCGTGACACTGGTGAGCGTACCAAGTACTATGTGAGGCAGTACACCACAGGCAGTGAGAAAGTCTCACACTGGCGGTGTGGGTGCAAGTGGTGCTCATATCATCCCACCAAGACCTGTGCACACAAGCTGGCAGTGCAACTCTGGCTTGCTGAGGCTGGCAACCAGTACATGTCTGCTTGGGCTGGCAAAGAGGATGCCAAGAGGCAGCACAGACGCACAGTCAGGTCAGATGATGTATACCTGACCTATCGCAACAGACCAGAGCCAGCACCAGTCAGCAACCCAATTGCAGCAGACTGAGAGGCTCAAGGGTGACCTTGGCTCAAGGGTCAGGGTCACCCTCTTTTGGGTCTCAGGGTGTTGACAATTGGTTGTCAAAAAGGCTTGACAGCAGTTGTCACTTGTGCTATAATACTTGTGCAGCACCCAAACGAGTCAAGCGCAAAAGCGCAATCAGAGAGGAGTCATACAATGACCAGCAACCAGCAGACAGCACAACTCAGTGAGATTATTGAGGCACTTGAGCGTGCTTGGCAGACCATCCAGTATGTGCACCCTGACACCAGAGACGCTGTCTTGTGTGTGTACCAGCACCACAAAGGTGACAGACGTAGTCACTATGCCAGCAACTCTTGGACAGAGAGACGTGAGGGTGACCAAGAGGCAAGGCTTGATGAGGTATACATTAGCTCACACATCTTGGCAGAGGGTGCACGGTCAGTGCTTGAGACGCTCTTGCATGAGGCAGTGCACAGCATTGCAGACACCAAGCAGATCAAAGACACCTCAAGGCAAGGACGCTGGCACAACAAACGCTTTGAGGCTCTTGCCAAGACAGTTGGTCTGACAGTTGTGTCTGACAAGTCCATTGGGTGCCGTACACCAGACATCACCAGTGAGACTGCTGAGGAGTATGCAGACTTGCTGGCAGACCTTGAGCCAGTGCTGAGACTGTACCAGCCAGTTGCCAGCAGGGTGAGCAAGCCAAGAGCCAAGCCAGTCAAGCTGGTGTGCTCTGGTTGTGGTGCCAAGCTCAGTGTGAGCCAAAAAGTGTATGAGGCAGCAAGCCTTGTGTGCAATGAGTGCTCAGAGCCTTTTGAGGCAATCTGAGTGAGCCAAGAGGGTGACTCTCAACCAGGGTCACCCTCTCAACTTTTGACAGTGAGGTGTCAATTATGAGAGAGCAGAGGTGTACTGGTCATTGGGTTGAGACCAGTGCTGGCAGAGAGTTTGACTGTGACATGGATGATGGCAGAGTGTGTGAGGTGTGTGAGTTTGGCCCTTTTGCCAAGCTCAACAGTGACCAACTCAAGGTGTCAGCTTTTCGGGACATGGTCAAGGCTTTGTGGCGTCATGTTGGCGTGGTTTACTGTGTCCGTTTTGTGGGTCAAGAGCTTTTTGAGCTTGACAGTCTGCTCATGAGGCTTGGGTACCAGGGTGACCAGTACTCACGCAACAGCCAAGACCCTGGTGACCTTGAGGCAGCAATGAGGCTTGAGCTTGGACAGTTGTACATGATGGTGCTCAGCTTGGGCACTGTGCTTGAGTGCAACTTGAGTGACTGTCTGGCAGAGGCTCTTGAGCACCAAGAGAGCAAGTGCCTTGACAAGCTCATTGAGGCAGTACACCAGGGTGAGACACTCAGCAGTGAGCAGATTGAGTTGCATGAGGTGCTGAGGCAGAGGCTCTTGCAGCGTTAGTGTACTAGCGTCTCACTGAGAGACACAGAGAGCACCAGCAGAGTTGAGATTGCTGGTGCTCTTGATGTTTTCTGCACTGTGGTGCTCAGAGAGGCACTGAGTCACCCTTTGTTGAGTCAAGCAGCACGGTGCTTTTAATGAACGTCATGACCCACTTGAGAGGCACACCATTCTCACCAGTCTCACTCACATACGTGCCTCTGTGCTGGTACCCATGCTGCTGGTATGCCACAATGTGAGTTGTTTGCTCCTCAATCGTGGTGATTGTGACATGTCTGGTGGTCACCTCAAGCTTGTATGCTCTCTCAAGAGACGCACTCATGGTGCTGCCTCAAGCAACAGAAACTCACCAGCCAGTATGAGTGCCTCACCAAGACTCTTGACAATGCGATTGTGAGTCTCAGTTGCAATCTGGTCAACCAAGTCTGGTGGCAGAGGTGTCACGGTTGGCACTGGTGTTGGTGTGGTTGGGTCTGGTGTTGGTGTGACGGTTGGTGTGCTGGTTGGGTTTGGTGTGGGTGTTGGCTCTGGCTCACCCTCTTGCACCAAGGATAGATCGTCAACATATGCGTTGTTGTGTTTCATGGGCCATTCTGCTTGACCCCACACAAAGACGGTTGCACGGTCAGAGCGTGCAATTGTGCTCACTGTAAGCTCAAAGTACTGGTCATAGGGTTGCACCGTCTCAGACCAGACAATGTCAAGGCTTTCAGGGTCAGTACCACCATAGGGGTCAATGCCAACCCTCAGACGGTACTTGCCATCACTGACCCTTGGGTTGTCGTGACTGGCAGACCACGCTTGCACCCAACCATTGAGCGTGAGTTGTCTGCCAACAGAGAGACCGTCAACCCTCTGCCAGATACCAGCAGTGTGTGTTGCATAGTTGTTGAACCATTGATGAGCCTTGGTGCCTGAGTGTATACGGTGCCTGTCAATAGCATACTCTGCAATCTTGTACTCTGGTCTGGTGTCAGTCTCATGCCACCAAGCACGCCAGTACTTTGCCACAAAGAGTTGTGGCACACCGTCTTGGTAGTACCCACCAAGCTCAGCACCACCGTTGACCAGCAAGTTGTTGGTTGGCAGTGCCTCTGCTGTGTGCATGTTGTTGCTGAGGGTGACAGAGCCAGCAACAATGGCAGCAATGCACCCCACTATGATCAAGGTGAGTGTGAGTTGTGCTCTCTTGCTCATTGTGGCACCTCTTTTGGCTTGCTGAGTGCAAGGTGCCCATGAAACTGCTGGCTTGACAGGTACGTGGTTGCAATGACAGCAAAGAGCGTGGTGAGCCAGTCTTGTGGCGTGGCTGGTACTTTTTCAAGTCCAAGCCAGAGCAGCAGAAAGTATGCACCAATGGACAAGACAGAGGCAATTGCCAGCACAAGCCAACGCTTTGCCCATGCAACCAACTCTTTGGCTTTGGGCCAAAGCATCTCAACCCAATGCTCCCATACCCAAAAGGCCAAAAAGCCAGCACCACCAAGGGTGACAATCCACACCAGAAAGCGTGGCAGCAATCCAAGATCAAGGTCAAGCATGATACTCTCCTCTCATTGTATGAGTGTGACAAACTTTGCAAACAAGTCAGCAAGTTGCTGAGCGTCTGCACCAAGTACAACCAAAAACAACACAACTGAGGCAACACCAGTCACCTTGAGCCAGTTGTGATACGCTTTCATTTTAGCACTGTATTCTGTGAGCTTGGCACTGTACTCTGTCATTTTAGTGCTGCACTCTGCCATGACCGTCTGCACGTGCTCAAGCTCAGTCTTGACTTTTGCAAGCTCTGCCTTGAGACTCTCAATGAGACGGTCTTTGAGTATCTGTCTGCCATAACGGTTGAGGATTGCTTGCACTGCTGCTGCTGGCACTGGCTTTGGCACAACGTTGTCTGCACCTCTGACCAGCATGGCAATCTCAATCTCTCTGGTGACGTACCCTGAGATTATGCAGCAAGGTCCATGTCTCTGGTTGAGCCAACTGTCAAGCACAATGCTGCCAGCATCCTCTTGAGCACCAAAGTGCAAGTCAAGCAAGAGTATGTCTGGTTGGTCAGACTCAATGGCTTTGATTGCAGCACTCACGCTTGAGGCAGTGTCAGTGTCAAAGCCAAGACTGGTGGCAATTCTGGCAAGCAGCGTGGCAATGATTGGCTCATCGTCTGCAATAAGTACTTTGATCTGTTGGGATTGAAACAAGAGAACACCTCACAGACTGATAATGAGCTTCAGACGGTCAAGTGTCTCACGTCTGCCAGCAGCGTCAAGCCAAGTGTGCATGTCGTCAAATATGGTCACAAAGGTCTGCACATCCTCAATGGTTGCCTCAATGCCAGCAGCGTCAAGGTCTGCTTGTGTTAGCTCATCAGAGCCACCAGACTCATACCCTCTTGACTCAAAGACCCTTGCCAACTCCTCACACATCCTCTCAAAGTTGGCAAAGTCTGTTGTGCCTTGCCTGACCCTGCTTGCAAAGTCTGCTTTATTTGACATGTCTGCCTCTTTCTAATTGACCTTTGTGATTGTAAGCTGTGATCGATAGGTACCACCATACAAGTACAAGCTGGCACTGCTCTCTGATTGGTATGTCAATTGTACATAATCGGCAGCAGACAAGGTCTTAACACATGACCCTGACATACGCCTCTCATCTTGACTTGCAAGCTCTTGGATCAAAGTACCACCAACATAAAGGTAAATTGTACAAACAGCACCAGAGACATAGTTGATCCAAAGTGACACCTCAACTCTATATGTACCATCCTCTGGCACATGGCATCTCGTGTTGCTGGTTGAAAGGTAAAAACCACCCTCTTGCCAACGAATAGAAAAAGGTACATTAGTACCAGCAATACCAGTTGTTGTCATAGAGCATTGGCAGTGCTTTGCCTTGCTGCTCTGAAAGTACCCGGCTGTTGTCTCAACATCACCACTTGCACGAATCTCACCAGTCACAGGATCACCAGAGACATTGACGTGCAAGCCACCGTCAAGTGTCACGTCATCTGTGTATGGTGTGCCAGCAGTGTTGCCAACGTGCAGACCCTCACCAATAGCAAGGTCATTGCCAAAGTAAGAGGTGCCACCATGAGCCACAAAGAGACGTACACCACCACCACTTGATCGCACCTCAAAAATAGACTCACCACTTGCGGGGTTAACGCCAGTGCGTGCAATGAGACCCTGTGAGCCAGCACCACCACCACCACCACGCTCAAGGAAAAAGTATGATGAGCCATCATATGACTCTATAACACCACGTGCAACAGTGCCAGCGTCAATGCCAACAATCAGACCGTCTGACATTGACACCTCATTGGTAAAATGTTGACGTTGACTTGAGGCACCAGTGCGTGCACCAGAGGCAAGCAAGTACTGTGCATGGTCATCGTCACCAAGACCAGACAGGGTGCCATGATCATAGTCTGTCAGAGCGTCAACAGAGAGTTGCCCACCACCAGCATTATCCTCATGATCGTGCACCAGTGAGCCACCACCAGCAGAGAGGCTTGCCCATGTAACTTGTGTCCAAGCTGGCAGTGTGCCACCAGGGTTGACAAAGAGCACATAATTGGCATTGCCAATTGGCAGCAATGACCAGTCTGGCGTGCTGTCAGCAGTGACCATGTCACCCTCTGCTGTGGGTGAGGGTGTCACGCCAGATGTGTCATTCTGCTCAATCCTCTCAAGCTCAGCAACTCGCTGCTCAAGATTCTTGATGTGTGAGAGCAAGCTTTCAAGCTCTGCTTGGGTGACTGTCACTGCTATTGCTCCTCAATTATGAGCTTGATTGACTCAATGGGACTTGAGCCACGGTTGTCAATGGCAACGTCAACACCAGTGATCTTGAAAGTACCCTCAATGGTGCCGTAAGCTGGTGAGTCATAGCGTGCATACACAAGGTCACCAATGTCACCACCAACGCAATAGTCATCACCATACGCACTGCCAGCAGTCTGCACTGGTACAAAGTCAAAACGGTCTCTGGCTTGCAAGTCATCAAGCTTGCGGTCACCAGCAGCGTTGAGTGCTGTGGTGTTGCCTTTCTCAATGCCAGAGGCATTGACATACACCTCAATGTCATTGGCAGCAGCATAGTTGGTGCCAGTGCGTACAACATAGTCTCTGTCAGACTCCTCACCCTTGCCACCAACAATGGCAACTGTCCTCTCTCTCATACGGTCAAGGGTGTACGTTGGGTTGAGCATGTTGCCAAAGTTGAGCATAAAGCGTACAGAGTCAGACCTATCTGTACCTCTCTGACCCTCATACCATCTGAACTCCCATGAGGGTGACCCTGGTGACCCTGTGTAGATCAAGTCAATGTCACCACCACCTTTGGTGCCAGTGCACTTGCTCAGAGCGTCAAGCAATGGTTTGTTGGTCACCCCAAGACTTGATATTGTGTCACCACCACCAGAGCCAGCCTCAATGGTGATTGTAAAGTTGGTGATTGCGCCAGCACGGTGCCTACCATTGCCAGTTGTGGCATTGGCTGTTGCGTTATAGTTAACAATATCCTTGGCAATATCCTCAGCTTGGTCACCAGTAAAGCTGCTCTTGCCATCCTCACCAGCAGGGTATGCCACAATGCGCCAGTTGAGCACCCCAAGCTGTGAGTGACCACCAGCCTTGAAAAAGTCAATGTCATTGGCATTATACACTTGTGGTGCACGGTACACACCATAAAAGTCAGTGTACCAGTCAATCCCCCAATCAATGACTCTCCTCCTCACCTCAACCAAGTCTTTGTCAGAGATTGTGCCAGCAAGGTCATGGTCACCACCAAGCAGCACAGACCAGACAGAGTCAGCGTTGACCCTCTTTGAGTATGTCAGGGTCAAAAAGTCTGTGACAAGGGCAATTCTGTACCCATCACTGTCTCTCACAATGAGTTGGTGTTGCGTCTGAGGCATTTTGACACCTTGCTGTCAACTATTGCTGACTTGGACACACCAGTCTGGTCACCCTGGTACCGTCTGTGTACTGGTCACAAGGTGTGGTCTCATTGAGCCAGTATACCTCACCCTCAATGAGCCAGTCAAGTTGGTCAGACTGCACTGGTTGAGGTGTACTGGTTGGCAGAGGTGTTGGCTCTGGTGTGACCAGAGACGGTTGCTCAGAGTCAAACCACTTATGCACCAGCCATTGAGCACCACCAGTAAAAAAGAGGTGTATGGTTGTCCAAGTCTCATGGTACATTGGCACACTTGGGTCTGGCAGCGTCTCAGCACAGACAGGCAAGCCACGCTGCTCTGGTGCAACATAGTACTTGACCATGTTGTACCCGTTTTGGTGGTGCTCAGCAGCAATCTTGCTGACACAGCCAATTGGCAATGGTGTTGGCTCTGGTGTTGGCTCTGGTCTCACTGGTGACACTGGTGAGACTTGAGCCAGCGTCTCTGGCTGGTACGCACTGAGCAGTGCTGCTGCAATGACCAGTGTTGCTGCTGCAATCTTGAGCAAGTCAGATGCTTTTGGCATTGTGTACTCTCCCTTTTAGGTTGGCAGTCTCTTTGTCATTCTGTAAATCAAGCACTGAAAATATATGTCAGCGTTGTATGTGTCACTGGCATGTGTGGCGTCTCTCTCCCAAGTGATCATGAGGTATGTGCCATTGCCCGGATTGGGGCCAGTGCGACCAGCCACAACAATCATGTCAGTTGTGCTCAAGGTGTTGACATCTTGTGCCCATGACCCTGTGTACCTTGTCTGGTCATAAAGGGTACCACCACCACCTTGTGTCCATTGCCAGCGTTGGTATATCTTTGAGCTTGAGATACCAGTGCCAATGCAGTACACTGCATACACGTACCCATCATAACTTGACCAAGCATGGTCTGGCATATAGATTGAGCCAATGACCTTGCTGTGCTTGCCATTGGGCAAGATCAAGCCACGCTCATTGTTGACCCAAGATATGACTGTGCTGTCTGTGACGTTGTAGGCACCAAGCAATTGGCACTGTCTGTACTCATTGCAAGAGTTTATTCTGAGACCACTTGAGCCAAGCAGCAACCCACTGGTGTATGAGGCATCATCAAGGTCAATTCTGAGATTGCCTGCTAGATCGTCCTCAAGACCCCAACCGTCAATGTCTGATGGGTCAACGCTCAGAGCACTGCCAGCACCATCGTCAAGACCATTGCCAGCAATGGCAGCAGCAATCTGGTCAACACCAATACCAGCGTCTTTGACTTGCAAGATGTCTGTTGCAATCTCAAGAGTTGTGTTGTCAGGGTTGACAGCCAGTGCAGCACCACCACCACCAGTCAGACCGTCACCAGCAACACTGGTGGCAATCTTGGTCTCATCGACAGCAGCAGTGCCAAGCTTAGCAGTTGTAATACCAAGGTCTTTGACTCTGAGAGTGTCTGTGTCAATCTCAATGGTTGAGCCATCCACGTTGACGCTCAGAGCACTGCCAGCACCACCAGACAAACCGTCACCAGCCACGCTTGCTGCCAGAGCGTCTGAGTCAATGCCAGCGTCTTTGACTCTCAGGGTGTCAGCATTGGTCTCAATGGTTGCGTCATCCACGTTGACAGAGAGCACAGAGCCATCACCACCAGCCAGACCGTCACCAGCAACAGCAGCGTCAAGCATGTTCTCGTCAACTGCTATGTTGGGGTGCACATACTCTCTGGTGTCTGTGACCGTGATGACACCACCAGTTGTGACTTGCAGCGTGGCAAGCGAGATCTCCCAAGTGACACCGTCTGATTGTGTCACTGCTGGTGGTGTGCCAAGACCCTCAGTGCCAGTGAGCACTGCAATTCTCACGGTCTGTGCAGCCCAACCAGCTTGCAGCACAACACGGTCATACCTTGTGGCAGCAGAGGGTGTTGCAATGGTCTTGTTGACTGCTGAGGTGTTCCAGTATGGTATGCCATACACAGAGGCAGCACCAGTGTCAATCTGTATTGGCGTGCTGGTGCCAGTTACCTCAAGCTCATTTTGGTATGTCTTGTGCACACCCTCTGTGGTGTTGTCACCAAGCAACCATTGCCTCAACCATCTGAATACCTCTGCTTGAGTGTATGGTGTGGCACCGTCACCAGTGCTGCCAGTTGTCCACATCAATGACTTTTCTGCCATGTCTCACCTCTCTGGCTTATATGCCAAGGTACCTTGTCTTGTACCTCAAAAAGATCTCAGTTGCCTCAGTCACACCAGAGCCAGTCACTTGTATATCATTGTCTTTGCTGGCATTGTTAAGCACTGGTGGCTCAAGGTGAAAAGTACCAAGGTCTGAGTCATCCGTAAGGTCTGCAATCTGGCTCACACCACTTGAGTCTGTGACTGTCTTGTATCCGTACCTTGTGTCAATCTCATAATAGTCACCAGCACCAATGGTTGTGCCAGTAAAGTCTAGTACTTCATCTGTGGTCAAGTTGGTTATGACACAGTCAGTGATTGGGCCAACAATCTTGATTATAGGGTTGGTCTGCCATGAGCCAGCATAGGCAATTGACTTTGTGATGTCAATGGTACTGGCACCAATCTGCCAAGGGATCTCAAGTGGTATGTCAAAAGCGTCTGACCCACCACCAATGCCATATGTCTCACTCTGCTCATTAGGGTCATACCAAGTTGGGTCTGGTGCCCTAAACTCAACACTTGCTCTGTCAGCAAAAGCTGAGCGTCTGTTGCTTGGGTACGTCAAGCCACCAACAGCATTGCAGTCAATTGAGCGTACATCCCCATTTTGGAACGTGAAGCGCAACTCAAAGAGAGACTCTGTTGACTTGAACACTCTGACAAGCTCATCTCTCTTGTCCCAATACCCTCTGAAAGTTTGACCGTCAACCTTGAATTGCAGCACAAAGTTGCGTGGTCTCAGGGTGCGACCACGGTCAGTTGCACCGTGCTGTTGGGCACCTCTGGTCTCATGACGCTGCAAGGGTGAGAGACCAAGGCCAGTGTCACCAACCACGTTGTAACCGTTGTCTTGCAGCACAAAGCTGTCAGCGTCAATGTGTACGCTCAAGTTATACCCACCACTCATTGACTCACCTCACGTTGTGGCAACACTCTGCTCAAGCTGCAAAAAGCGCACTTGGTCAATCAAGGTACGCTCATCTTGGTGAGCATAGTTTGCCTCAAGGTTGTATGTGTCACCCTCTTTGATCTGTGTCACTGCCTCTTGGTTGACCCTTGGCACCACTTCTGCAAAGAGATTGTCAATGCTCTGCATGACGCTGTCTGCACTCTGCTCAATGCCAACACCAACACCCTCACCAAAAGGCTCACCAATCTCTTTTGCTGCCAGCTTGCTTGGTGACTCAATGCCAAGAAACTCTTTGGCAGCTTTGAGTGCTGCTGCTGCTGCCTCTGCTGCTTTCTTTGCCAGATTGCCAGCAGCGTCAACAATACCTTTGCCAATACCGTCAACAATGTCTGTACCAAGCTGCAACCAGTCAGCATCTTTGAACCAAGAGATTATGTCTTTGATCATCTTGACAACTTGACTGTCCTCACCACCAACAAGGTCAGTGTATAGCTCAACGAAAAAGCCAACAATGCCAGTGATGAGACCAGCAACAGCCTCAAGCACACCAACGCTCATACCAACAAAAAAGTCAATGACCGTCTGTATAAAGCTGGAAACAGCAAGCTCAATACCCTCAATCATGCCATCCATGCCAGCTTTCATCTGCTCTTGGTTGCCAGTAAAGAGACCTTGCAGCAATTCCCAAAAGCCAGTGAGAAACATGACAATACCAGCAAAGACTTGCATGACGTTCTCTGCAAGGTTGAAAAACACCTCAATGAGATTGCCAATTAGAATGGTCACACCGTTGACCAGACCCACCACCACAGAGATTATAAAGAGGATGATTGCACCAATGGCAGCAGCAACAATGCCAATAGCTTGCTTGATTGCTTGCCACACGTCTTGCCAATCATACCCAAGGTCATTGAGGGTACCAGTGAGCAACTCAAAGATCTCTTTGAGATTGGGCCAAACTTGGTCAACAATGACTGCTGTGACTGCTGTCACAATGCTCTGTATAACTGTCCAAGCTGTCAGAGCAACTGCTTGGATTGTGGGCCAATACTCAAGCCAAGTTGCATACAACTCACCAAGTACCTCAAGTGCCTCTGGTACCGTCTCTCTGAAAAACTGAGCAATGGTCTCGATCCATGGCATGTCCATGTCCTCAGCAAGCGTGCTGAAAAAGTCAGCAGTGCTGCCAAAGTCAAGCTCAGCAATGTCTGCAAAGATCTCTGCAAAGTCTGTCTCTGTGAGGATTGCAAAGAGAGCACTTGCTTTCTCACCAACCGTGGTGAAAAACTCAACCACTGGTGGGCCATATGTCTCTGCCATACCTTGTGCCCACAAAGCCAAGTCTTGCAGCACTGGCAACAGACCCTCACCAATGCCAATCAAGAGCGTCTCTTTGACACCGTCAAGACCCTCAAGGGCACCAGCCAGAGTGTCTGCCTTGATTGCAGCTTGCTCTTGAGTACCCATGGCATCCTCAGTTGCCTCTGCCATGTCATCCCAACCCTCAACACCCTCAGACAGCAAGGTCTGCATTGCTTTCATGCCAAAGGTACCAGCAAGGGTCTGGATTGCTTGGTTGCGTTGCTCCTCAGTGAGAGTCTGCATTGTGGTCACAGCAGTACCCTGGATTGACTCAAGGTCTGCAATGGCAGTGCCAGCGTTGGCAAGCTGCTCTTGCAAGTTTGCCAGCTTTTCTGCTCTGGCATCCTCAGTGAGATTGACACCCTTTATACCCATCTCATAATCACTGATTGTCTGAGCAGTGCTGTTGTATATCTTTTGCAATCTCTCAAGCTGAGCTTGCTGCTCTTGAGTGCGACCACCAACCATTGTGGTCACCTCATTGGCACCCATCATTGCTTGCTCAAAGCTGCCAATGATCTGTGGCAGACTCCTCAAGGTACCGTCTGTGTTGTACAAGTCAACGTTGAGAGCAGCAAGTGAGTCTTTGACTTGGTCTGTTGGTCTCATGATGTTGGTGAGCATTGACTTGAGTGCAGTACCAGCCTCAGCACCCTTGATCCCTCTGGTTGAGAGAATTGCCAAAGCGTTGTTTGTGTCCTCAAGAGTGAAACCAAAAGACGCTGCTGTTGGTCCCACAGCACCCAAGGCAGCAGTCAAGTCACTCGCGTCTGCAACACTGGCGTCTGCACTCTTGACAAAGTTGTCCAGAGCACCAACGATCCATTGGTCAACCGTCTGACCAGTTGCCTCTGCTTGCCCACCAAAAGTTGCAATGGTTGTGGCAGCAAGCTCTGAGGCTTGCACCATGTCAAGCTCACTGGCAGCAGCAAGATCAATGCTGGCTCTGAGTGCACCAGCCAAGTCAGCAGTGCCACCAAGGTACCCTTGCACGTCACCAAAGATTTGTGTTGTGTCCAGACCAGCCTTGTACAGATTGACCATTGACTCAGCAGCACCAGAGGCAGACACACCAAGCAAGCTGGTATCACCACCAACAGTCATGGCAGCAGCATGCAAGTCTTGCATGGACAAGTCAGCATTGCCAGCAGCAATCTGCAAGTCTGCCATGCTTGACTGAAAGTCTGAGGCAATGCCAACAGACTCATCAAGCACATCCATGACCTCACTCATGGCACCCTTGGCAATGTCCACAGCACCTTGCACAAGTGCCATGAAACCTTGGGCAATAATGTTACCCATTGCAACAGCCCAAGAGTCAGCTTGCTTCTGAGTGTCTGCAAAGGTTGCCTTGACCCCACTATCGTCACCATCAATGGGTATGACAAGCCTCTGTATTACAATCTCGTCAGCCACGGTCTTTGCCTCTCAAGTCCTCACCACCAAAGGCAGCATTGAGTGCCTCAGCAATTGCAATCTGCTCTTGTGCGGTTTGGATCTTGCCAATGCCAAGCTGTCTGAGCAGTCTTTTGGCACCAGCCAGAAAGTCTGGCACAAGCTCACTTGGTGATATTGGCCTTGTGCCTTTCTTACGGTTGGTGTTGAGCACAGCAGCAGCAGTGATTGCATTGGCAAGGTATACTGCTTGTGTCCCAATTGGCTCAATCTGGTCATAAGCACGCCACTCATCAAACTGCTGTGCAGACATGTTTGACAACATTGTGTCAACGTTGGATTGACCCAAAGCCAGAGCCAGCTTGAGTGCAAAGCGTCTGCTTGGGTCTTGGGTCAGTTTCCCAGTGCCTCTGCTGCTGGCGTTGGCTCACCCTCATCCCTAATCATGCCAGAGAGACGCTGCACAGCTTGCGCAATCCGGTTGACAGCAGCACCAGACTTGGCAGCAAGCCAGTCAGCGTCTCTCTCTGCAAACATGGGTGACCCATCCTCATTGATTGCGCCAAAGACAGCAATCAGTGCTTGCAGCTTTGGAAACTCTGCAAAGGTCACATGAGCGTCTGTTGAGCCTCTGACAGTCACCAGCAGCTTTTGCACTTTTGCACGCTCTGCTGCTGTCATCTCACGTATGCACACCACAGCAACAGCCTCAGCATTGCCAGACTGTTGCTGTGCTTGCGCATCCCACTCAGGCACCCTCACACGGTCTGTTGCCAGCGTGGTCTGCTCAATCAAGTCCTTTGTGAGCACAAAAGAGTATGTCTGCTCTTGTTTCTTGGTCATGGTTGACTCTCCTCTATTCTGATATTGTCAGTGCGTGCTTGGCTCTGCTCTGAGGCAGTGTTATGCCAGACTCACGCTGTCACTAATGCGCAAGGTGATTGCAGCAGTCAGCTTGCCAACTGCTGGTGCTGCTGGTGTGATGGTCTTGACGTATGCTGAAAAGGTCCAAGTGGTACCACCAGCGTCGGGCCAGACAAGCTGCCAGTTGCGCAAGGTGCCATCATCCCAGTCTTTGAGCATACCAGAGGTATACCCATGCGTGGTCTCTGTGGGCACCCAGTCAACGTCAAGCGTGACTTGCCCACCACGCTTGACCCCAACGATCCACTCATCCCAACCAGACCCGTCATGGTGCGTGGTCTCATACTCCTCACGGTCAAGTGGTGGTGGGTTGAGATTGGTGACGTTGGCAACAGCAGTGAAACTCTCTGGTGTGCCACCATCCCCAATCTTGAGCAAGGTACCATATGCGTCAATAGCTGTGCTCTGTGTCATTGTCGTGCTCTCCTCTCAAAAAGTTGTCTGCTCTCAAGCTGCTGGCAGTGCCTATGGGATCTTGAGCACTGCAATCTTGACGTTGGCGTCTGCACAAGTGATCTGGATTGTACCACCAGACCCTTTCCAACCCACAGTTGGAAACATTTGTGTCACTGCATATGCGTCTGGTGCAAGAGCAACCGTTGAGTCACCCTGTCTGCCATGTGGACAGTCAACAGACTCAATGGTGACGGTTGGGGTGCCAGCACCATCATTGCGCAACATGACAATCTCTTTGCCAGTGCTGGCAAAGGTGTCATTGGTCCCGCTGGCAGTGTTCCATGTGGGTGTGCTTGGTGTGGTGCCATACGCTGCTGGTAAGGTTGTAACTGTCAATGCTGCCATGTCAACGTTCTCCTCTCTCAGTCTGTGAGGTACTCATACATGAACTCGTATTCTGCTATCATACGCCACTTGTCAACACCAGTCTCTCTGACTGGTCTGCCTGACAACCGTCTGCAACTGGTGATTATAGTATCACTCACAGGATGCCTCTTGAGAGGTGTAAACAATCTGTCAAGCTCTTTTGCAAGCTGCTCACACTCAGAGTATGAGTCAGCATAAGAGTCTATCTGCCAGCGTGAGGTGTACAGACCATTGCCACCACGGTTGTCACTCTCACCAGGGTGCACACGGTCTTGGTTGTCTGAGACACCAACATGCACCGTGCATGGGTACCCTGGTGTCTCTGGCAACTCAGCAAGGTATGCTCTGTCATCAATGAGAGCAGAGACGCCATTGCTTTGCTCAGTCTGCAAAGTCTTGATTGCTGTTGCAATGCTCACCTTGCTGCTCTCCTCACATATGGTCTCAGAGCCTTGGCAACAAACTTGGGCACCTCATCCTTGGTGCTCTCAACTGCTGGTCTGAGGTATGGTCTGGCTGGTATCTTGATCTCATCACTCAGAGCCAGAGCAAGCCAAAGGTCATTGCCAGTGCGTCTGTGCATGTACCAAAAGTAAGCTCTTGCCTTGTCTGTCACTGGTATGGTGCCACCAAACTCATGGATGGCAGCATACACAACAGAAAACTCAACGTCAACTCTGTACTGGTTGATCTTGTTGACCTTGCCAGAGTCATACAAGTCACCAGACAAAAAAAGCTGCTGGTCAAGCAAGTTTTGGCGTGCCTCCTCAAGCACAACGTCTGCACCCTCTGTCAGAGCCTCTGCCAAGTGCCCTTGGGGTGATACTGACATTGCAACAGCCTTGAGCTTTTGATTGAGTTGCTTGACGCCAACTGGTTGAGTTGCCTTGACCATGCATCCTCATTTTACGGGCCAACCGCTTGACCTGTCCAACTCATACCATTGTGCAGTAAAAGTTGCTACAATGTCATCTGCTTGAGCCTTGATAAAACCACAGTACAAGGTATCATATGTTAGCTCAAACTCCTCAAGGTCAGTTGCCTGAGTTGGAATTGTAAATCTGTTTGTGGTTGACCCACCAAGAAAACGTTGCAGCAGAGTTGCATTGGTGGTTGTGATTGCAGCACCAATGGTGACTCTGTTTGCATTGCCAGCAACAGATCTCAAGGTTGACGTTACAGGATCGATCCTGTATCTGTTGACTGGTGTTATCTCTGTACCACCAGTGATCTCTGGGTTCTCCCAGTACTCAAAAAGTGCTTGACCCGTTGCAGCACCAATGCCAACAATATGGATCTCTGCTGTGCTTGTAACTGGTGTTCTAAAACAGATTGACAGCAACTCATCAGTGTCAAGGTCTGGGTCAGTTGTGTCAACCCTAAAAGTGTTTGCCTCATGTACTTGGTAGTGCTCCCAAGATATGTTGACAAGAGCACCAGCATGGTGGTCTGCTAAAAGTGGTATAGGTGTTGGCGTGGCACCAAGGATTGACCAAGGCAGACCATACACTAGTTGCTCACCACCACCCCAGTTGGCAATAGGTGTACCACCAACAGATTGAGCCTCAATCTGCACTGGCTCTGCCTCTTGAGCAGTACCTTGCCAAGCCAGCAGACCAAGCAAGGCCAATGCTGCAATGACCAAGGCAACCATGACTGACTTGTATACTTTGTCTCTCATTGCTCACCCTCTCTCAGTCTGCAACAATGTGCCCAATAGCAGTGACCTTGAAACTGTCAACACTGGTCAAGTCATCTTGTATAATGAATTGCAACTCATCTCTGCCATTGTCAGTGCCAGTACCAGCAGTTGACCCCCTGAGACGAATTGTGACACCATAATTGCCAACCAAGTCTGCAACACCTCTCACACCATACGCACCACCACCAGACTTGTCATGATACGTCACAGTGCCAATGAGCAAGGCAAGGTCACCATTGGTCTTAATGTTGCCAAGGTTGCCAAGGTACCCGGTCAGACCGTCTTGCTTGCGCATATACACACCACGTGACAAGGCAGCTTGGTCACAAAACTTGCTATCGTCTGGCTCTGTCCCACAGATCATTGAGATATTAAAACCAGTCACGTCAAAGTCTGACCCTGGTGGTGGGTGAGTGATGAGCACTTGCCTTGTGCCAGAGCCATCAATAGCAAGCTCTGTGCTTATCACCTCAACTGTGGTGCCAATAGGCCAAGGCAGCCTGACAGCACGGTCAAGGCTCAAAATACCGTCTGCAACAGTGACAACGTGAGCAACTGACCAAGTTGTTGAGAACGTATCATAATTACTTATGTATACAGTGTCACTGGCAACTATGCCATGTGTGGCAGTTGGCTCAACAGATACAGTGTACTCACCAACAATGCCAATCTCAGCAAGGGTTGCAGTGACGCCAGTATGAGCATGAAAGGGGATAGCAAAGGCAGAGCTTGTCTGGTCTTGGATATACACGTCAAGTGCACCATATGCACCACCAGCTTGAGCAGACAGCTTGAAAGGCACTGGCGTGAGGCTGGTGTCAACCACACCCCACACAAGCTGGTTGCCACCACCAGACCATGCTGACTGTGCACTGACTTGCATGGGAGTTGGGGTCACCAGCACAGTGCTGGCAATGTTGAGAGCATAGCTTGATCCAATCAAGAGCAGCACAACTGCCAGCATGATGACAATTGCCAGCAGCAGTCTGCTTTGCTTGCTTTGCTCAGTCTTTTGAGTCATCTTGACACCTCACTGTCAATCTGTGCTCTCAGACACTCGCTCAAGTCCGGCTATGACAAGCTCTGCTCTTTTGCGTCTGGACGTGGTAAGCTCTGCAATCCTAAAAGGGCCATCAAGTACGTGGTCTGTCTCAAGTGTAACATACTTGACACGGTCTGTCAATACAATCTCAGTGCCAGACCCCAAGTCACCAACGTCCTTTGGGTCAAGGGCAAGCAGATAGTCATACTCAACTGGTCTGCCAAGGGCACTGTCTGCTGCTGTCTGTCCAGCCTCAATCAGACGACAACGAAAGCTTGACCAGTCAGACCATGTCTCAACGTCCTCACCAGCCTCACCACGCTCAATGGTGACCCTCTGTACAAGGCAACTGTGTATGAGCCATCTGTGCAGTCTCATTGGCTTGCTCCTCTTGTCTCTGTGAAAACAACCATGCCAGATTGGGTGCTTTTCTGGCTGGTGCTCAACTCGCTTGGCTTGTCTGGTATGTGTCCCAAAGGTGCTGCCAGAAAGTGTCTGGTGCCTCTGCCAGAGCGTCTTGCCAATCCTCAAGTGTCTGCCAACCATAGGACAGTGAGCCAACGTTGTCATTGTAGACTGGCGTGCACCCTGACAAGATACCCTCTGCTGACACTCTGCCAAAAGGCTCAAGGTCTGCTGGCATAAACACCAGAGCACCAGCTTGACGTGACAAGAAAGCTGGCACCGTCTCTGGCTTGAGGGTACCCATGTCTCTGAGGTACAAGTACTCACTCAAGTCACCCCAACCATAACAGTCAATCTTGACGCTGTGCTCTTTTGCCCAAGCATCCATGTCTGCCAGACCCTTGTGAGCACCAAACTCACCCAAGTACACAAAGACATCATCTGGTGAGCACTCTTTGTCAAAATGCTCAAGGCAACTGTACTTGTCAAGGTCAAAGGCTGGTGGGCACACCAGAGCCTCTGGCAGCGTGGTCTGCCAAGCTGACTCAAAGCCAGTCTTGTGCAGAGGTGACAAAAAGACGTGACTGGCAGCCTGCTCAATGAGCCTCTTGTACACCCTGGTCTGCCAACGCTCAGTGTGCTGCCAAAAGTCATGAGCGTATATGACAAAGGGTACGTCTGTGAGCTTGCCAAGTTGGGGTGCACTGAATTGCCTGACATTGTTGAGCACCACAAGCACTTGCTCTGGTATGATCTTGACGTGGTCAAGGTTGTCAGGGTACACCTCAAGCACGTTGCACCAATCTGGTGCTCTCTCAATCATGAGGGTGTTTGTCATCTGTGCACCACCAAGACGGTCACTCAATCTGTGGTCATGTGCCCAAACAACTGTGATCTTGTCACTGCCTGTCTCAAGCATTGGTATGCTCTCCTCTCAAAAGCTCAAAGGCTCTGCCAATCACTGCAATGTGTGTATACTGCTCAAGTGCTAGATTGTGACCACGTCTGGCAACAGTCTCTCTCAACTCATTGTTGACAAGCCAAAAGCGCACTTGCTCAACCAAGTGTGCAAAGTCAAGCCAAGCAACTGCTGTACCTTGTGGCATAAGGTCATAAAAGCCAGCAAAGTACTCTGCCAGATAGAATGCACCACACCCAAGAGCGTACACCATACGGTCTGAGCTATAGTGTGCAACTTGGTTGGTTGCACACATGCCAATCACAATCTTGCACTGTGAGTAAAACTCAGCAAGGTCTGACCCATAACAGCCAGACTGCACAATCTGCATTGTGCTGCCAAGATAGTCTTGCAGTCTCAAGAGCACCTCAGTGCGTCTCTTGTGCAAAGGATGGCTCATGCCACCAACAAAGCCAACGTCAACGGTCTTGGGTATGTCCAGAGGGTGCAACACGTCTGGCACATAGAATTGAGGCAGAAAGTATGCAGAGGGTATCTGGTATGCAAGCTGGTACTCACTGAGTTGTGCAGTGTTGACCAAAAAGAGCACGTCAATCAGACCGTGCACGCTCTCAGGGTTGATCACTGGTCTCTTGATGGGCCAATCAGAGTCAACACCCTCTGGTGCTCTCAAGTCAACAAAGTGGTACACCACGGTCTCTGGCTTGGGGTGACGTTGACAGTACCATGTCAAAAACACAAGACCCTCTTTGGCTCTGACCCACCACAGAGAGGCACCAAAGTCTGCAAGCTCTGCCTCTGTCTGCTCAAAAGACCAGTCTGCTGCTCTCACGTCGATTGGCAGACAAGGGTGCCCAAAGTGCTCAAAGGCTCTCAGCAGACCATCATACTCTCTGCCAGCAGTCACAGTGCCAAGGTCACCAAAGAGTGCAATCCTGGTCATAGCAGTGTCTCAGAGTGCAACCAAGCAGTGCCATACTTGTCAGTGAGCAACTCTCTGGCTTTGGCCTTGTACCTCTCAAGGTCAATCTTGAGCAGCTTGGTGGTCTGCTTGTGCAAGTGCCTGACAAGTACACCAGTGTGCACTGCCAGCTTGAGACCGTGCTGCCTGAGTCTCATGCAATAGTCATCATCTTCACCATAGACAAAAAAGTCCTCACAGAGATTGCCAACCACGTCAACCACGTCTGCTGGCAACAGCACACAAGTCATTGGCACCATTGGCAGACCGTGCAAGGCAACGTCAATCACCTCAAGCTGGCGGTATTGGTCCCAACGCTGCCAGTACACAGACTGGTCTGGTGCTGTGGTCAGAGCAGAGACAATGCCAACTTGATCGTCTGCCTCAAGAGCGTCAACCAGCATGGTGAGCCAGTCAGGGTGAGTGATCTGGCAGTCATTGTTGAGCAGCAAGATATACTCACCCTCACAGAGCGTGAGAGCGTGGTTGACTGCCTTGGCAAAACCTTGGTTATACTCATGTAGTACCAATTTGACTGTTGCAGTGCTGGCGTCAAGCCTCTCAAGGTACTGCACTGCCAGACGGTCACTTGAGCCATTGTCAACAATGACCAACTCATATGGTGCCTCAGTGTACTTGGCAATGCTGTCAACCAAGTCTCTGGTCAACTGCCAAGTCTCATGTTGTAGGATGACAATACTTGTCAGCATAGCTCTGCCTCAATCTTTGTGAGTAGTGGCAACCAATCACGCTGCCAGATGACAGACCAGTCAAAGTGATTGCGTATAATGTTGGTGGCAGTTTGTGCCAAGCACTCTGCTGTCTCACTGTGTCTGGCATCATACTCTTGCTCAATGGCAGCAACAAAGCCAGAGACGCTTGGCACTGCATACCAGCCCATGAGCTTGCCCCACACCATCTGGTCATAGGGCACACACTGACCATTGTACACAAGCTCTGGCATACTTGAGACCCTGGTTGCCAGTACTGGCAGACCACACGCTTGAGCCTCAGTGACTGGCACACCAAAACCCTCACCACGTGTTGGCATGAGCAGCAAGTCACTGGCAGAGTATATCTTTGCCATGTGCTCAGCACTGTACCCTTGCTCATGCTGTGCACGGTCTGCCAGTATCACCCTTGACTCAATGCCAAGGGTCTTGGCAATGGTGCTCAAGCTCACTCCTCTGGTAAATTCATGGTCACAGTGACAGTACAAGTACAAGTCTGGTATATTGTCTCTGTGCAGCAGAGTGTTGAGTATCTGCATTGCCTCTGGGTACCCTTTTCTGCTGGGCCAAGAGACGTTGCTTGAGACCATCGTCATGACAAAAGCGTCTTGCTGCCAACCAAGCTGAGCACGTGACTCTTGCTTGCCTTGTGGCACAAAGACGCTTGTGTCAACACCAATGGGTATGTGTCTGGCTTGCAGACCCTCAGCAACCAACTGCTGCTGACCCCATCTTGAGTATGAGACCAGTATGTCAGTCTGCTTTGCCATGCGTATCACACGGTCACTTGGTGGTGTGTGGTCAATTGGCAACCAGTTGAGCCAAGGCATTGCCAGTGCCTCTGCATAGTCGTCTGGCACATGCCAGTTGTCGTGCATACCCAAGACAAGGTGAGCACCAAAGTCTTGTGCATACGCTCTGACCGTCTCACCACGCCAACGCAAGGTGTCATCATGGGGTGTTGGGTACCACGTCACACCACCAACATTGAGCTTTGCACCCTCAAGGCCAAAGTTGGCATAACCAGCAACAGCAAAACCAGACTCTTGCAGCAACTCGCTCAAGTGCTTTGCCATGATGCCATACCCACTATTGCACCATGCCATGTTGCTGACAAGCAGTACTCTCAACTCTCTCTCAGGCATTGGTATGCTCTCCTCTCACGCTGTTCTGACAGCTTGGATTGTCAACAGATTGGCAGCAAGCCAGAAAAGCACCCAATCTGGTTTGGATGCCTCACAGGGTTGCTCTGTACACCTCAACCAGTGCTTGTGCCAATCTCATCATATGCACTGAAAACTGTACGGAATTGTGCACGCTTTCTACCCTTGGCAAAGTCTGCCAAGATACCACTTGAGTCAAGCACAATGGCTTGCTGTCCGTAAAAGGTTGCCTCAAGTCCCATGTCAGTCTTGCCTTGGTACTTGATCTGAAAGTCTCTGGCAACACGCTCCTCAGAGGCTCTTGGGTCTTTGAGTGAGCAATAGTGAGCAGACAGCAAAAGCTCAATGTACTCAAGCGTTGCCTCTGGCAAGCCACCAGTACCAGCAAGGTCAAGCTGCACAATGAGTTGGTGTGCCAAGTTTATGCAGACATTGATCTCTGAGTCACTCAAGTCAGTCTCAAAGATCTCTCTCACCTCATCTGCTGTGACTCTGGCACCAGCAACCAAGTCTGCCATTATTCTGCCTCAGTGCTCTCTGCCTTTGGCTCTGCCTTTGGCTCTGCCTTTGGCTCTGCCTTTGGCTCTGCCTTTGGCTTGGTTGAGCGTGAGCGTGAGCGTGGCTTTGGCTTTGGCTTTGGCTCTGGTATGCCAAGTGCCTCACGACACACAGAGAGCACCTCAGCACGCTCTTTTGTGGCTTGCTCAAGCGTCATGACTGCTTTGGCGTCAAGTGCACCCTCACCAACCCAAGCTGCCAGTCTTGCACCGTCTTGGCTCATGACAAAGTCTGCTGTGATTGGGACAGGGTCAAACTTGTCACCAAAAGCGTCAACTTCAGCTTGGTTGGCAACATAGTACTCACCACCAACCAGCTTGCCAGACATGTGCCTGAGACCCTCTTTGATCTGTACTAGTGGCATTATAATGCTCCTCTCTCAGTCAGTTGTACTGCTGCAAAGGTCTGGTCTGGTCAGAGCCAGACCCTTGCTTACAGTCTACGCTGTGTGTTAGATGCTGGTGGCGTGAGCAATGCCAATGTTGCCAGCATAGTCAACCTTGAGCCTTGGTGCCATGGCATGGTACACCTTGAAAAAGAGACCCATACCGTCTGGCGTCTCCCATTCGACGTTGCGCAAGCTCTCAGCAACCACCATGTCAACCACGTTGCTGGTCAACTGCACAAGCACTGCCTCTGTGGTCAGAAAGTCCGAAGGCTTGACAAACTCAACCTTGGGGTGTGCCTCCATGCGCATGATGTCCGTATCACCAGAGCCGTCTGTATAGTACTGGTTCAACTCCTCATACTCAGAGGCAGAGACGTACATGCCAAAGTTGCCATGGTACCTCTTGGCAGAAAGGGCACTGATCATGCCAAGCAGGGTCTTGTACCCGTTGCCAACCGTGCTGAAAGCACCACCACCGTATGCAGCAGCAGTGCCAGTGTCTCTCTGAGGCTGGTTGGTGTACCCATAGATCGTTGAGCCACCAACGACAATGCCAGACGATCCGTCAAACAAGATTCGCTCTGACTCCTCAGCAACACTGAAAGCTGCCTCACTTGCCTCAAGGGTGTCAATGTCAGCACCCAAGTTGCGAGACGCCAGCAACTCACGTCTGCCAAGCTCATACCCGGCATGGATGATGGGCACTGGCACCTCATAGGTCTTTTTGTCAACACGGTCCATGACCGTATTGGTACGACCGTCAAGGGTGACTGCTGGTCTCACACGCTCAGAGGCAACACGCCAACGCACAGTGATTGCTGCCAGCGTGGTGTTGTAGGTCAGACCACGTGACAAAAGGTCTGCCACACCGTTGAGGCGCAACTTGACCATCTCTGTCACAACACGGTCAATCTCAGACCACTCCTCTTTGAGCAAAAAGCTGTTGACAGCCAAGTTGCTGTTTGGTTGAAAAACTGGACGCTTGCAGTTGAGCACAAAGTTGCCAAACTGTGCCACATCTGTCAGCATCTCTGCATTGACCGTCATCTTTGTTTCTCCTCTCTCAAGTCTTGAGTGTTTTGACCCTGGTTGAGCCAGAGCCTCAGTCAGCTTGGTTTAGCTGCCAATACGTACCAAGCAACGCTTTGCAGCAGCACCACCAGTGACGGTCTGCCACGCCACGCCAACGATACTCATGGCAATGGTGGTGGCGTCTGGCGTGCCGAGTGCAGTCAACTGACCAGCACCGTCTGACCTAAGCCACGTTTCACCCTTGGTGGTGCTCTCACCAGCCTTGAGCCACATGTTAAGCACGTTGCCTTGCTCTGCTTGCACATAGTACACAGTGTCACCACTTGCGTACTCAATGTCAATGTGAGCAGTGCTGCTGGCGTCTGGCGTCTGTGTCTCAACAGCAACCAGCTTGGTGGGCAATGCACCATTGGCGGTTGCGTGCTTGATGAGTGTACCAGAGCTTACCTCAAGCAAGTGACCCGGCTTGACTGCCTCACCTGACACCATCTCAAGTCTGTTGAGAGGCTCTGTGTACTCAACAGCAATGGTGTTGTATACCGTGTTTGCCATCTTTGTTTCTCCTCTCTCAAAGAGTCTGTCTGATATTCTGTCCTATGTTGCCAAGCCAGTTACCTTGGTACTATGACCAAGCCATTGTTGGCATAGGCAACTCCTCTGCCTGTCCGTTGTCCCTGTTGGCGTTTGGCAGTGCTCTGCCAGAAAAGTCACCACCAGTCACGCTCTCTGCCAGCTTGCGCAAGGTCTCAACGCTCATTGCCTCAAGCTCTGCCTTGTCAAAGCCAGCATTGGCATTGAGCACCGTGCTCACCAGGGTGTCACGCTCTGCATTGGCATTGGTCTTGACGGTCTGCAAAGCCTCAGCAAAAGCCTTGACGCTGCCAAACTCGTTGACGATCTCACGCAGTGCTTGAGCCTCAACCGTTGCCTCTGGCTCTGGCTCTGGCTCAACGTCCTCTGCCTCTGGCTCAACGTCCTCTGCCTCACCCTCTGGTGCCTCATCCTCTGGCTCTGGCTCACCCTCTGCTGGCTCTGAGTTGGCAGCAAGCACTGCCTGAAAGTTGGCAGTCATGGTGCTCATGGCAGCAAGCGTGCTGTCATCTAGCTCAGCAAGCTGTTCTGCACTCAACTCACAGCACTGGCAAGCAACCAAAGCGTCAATCATTGCTTGACGATCCATGTCTGTGTTCTCCTCTCTTGTGTGGGTCTCAATGTTGCTGTCAGGCAAGCTGTGTGCCTGCTGATCACTCTCTTGCTCATTGGCTCTTGGGCACCCACAACCGTCTTGCCAGTTGCAAGCACCCTCTTGGTCAAGCAGCACTGCCAGATGGTCTGGCACAATGTTACGAAAAATACCAAAGTACTCAACACCGTTGTATGACCCTGTGATTGGTTCAATGTCAGCGTAAAAGGCAGTGCTCACCTCTGCTGAGTGACCATTGCGCAACTGAGACACTGCACGCTCTGCATTGCCACCAAGCTCATACGCTTTTGCCATGTCAAGCCAGATGTCACCAACCAGCCTGGCTCTGTCACCAACACTGTGCACGTCAAAGAACCAACCAGCACACAGAGGCAACTGGTCTCTTGTACGTGCACTCACATACCAACCGTCAACTTGGGGGTGCCCAATTGGTACTGGCATCCCTTCCCAAGCCTCTGGCAGTCTGGCAATTTCTTCTGCTGGCAGCAGCATACCGTTGAGCACAGTTTCAAGCACTGCAATCACAGGCAGCACAAGCCAGTCACGGTCATTGACCGTCTCAACTCTGGCTTGTGCACCATCCTCATTGGTCTGCAATGGCAGCAGCTTGGTTGAAAAGTGGTACAACTTGGTCAAGCCTTTGTCATTGCTTTGTGACATGAGTTGACGCTTGGTCATTGATTGACTCTCCATTGCCTCAGAGCAAAGTGCTCTCTCTGGTGGTCTGGCACAAAAAGTGGGTGACCACGTAAGGTGTCAAAGTGTACCTCAAGCCAGTGCTTGCAAGCTGGTCTCTGCACTTGCTGCCAATACTCATATGTGAGGTGTACAAGATTGCCTCTGGTAACGTTGAGCATGGGTGCCCTTGCACCGTTGAGCACAATGTCTTTGTACTTGGCAAGCTCTGGCTCATAATTCCAACCAACACGCTCTGCACTGGCATTGATCTGGTCAATGTCTCTGAGCATGAACACAATGCAGCGTTGCTCTGTTGAATAGTGGTGCACCCATCGTGACATTGCTGGGCAATGTATCACCACACCCTTTGATCTGACTGTGCTGCCAGCAAGCAGAGCCTCAAAGCGTCTGCAATCATGTACACCAAAGTGCTCCTCATCGACATACTCAAGACCAGTCAACTCTGCCAGCACTCTTGCACCAAGTGTTGTGCCAGACCGTTGTGGGCCAGTCACAAGCACTGCCTCAAAGTGTGCAAGTGACTTGTATGCTCTCAGCACCTCTGCATTGATGGTGCACTGCTGCTCAGTCAAAGTGTTGCATTCCGTTAAGGTTCATTTTGGCAAAAGTGTGGTATAATGGGTACATAATTCAGGGTACAAGAGACAAGCACTCTGTGAAGGCATCCATGCCAGATTGGGTGCTTTTCTCTTTGTCAGCTTTCTGCCTCACTTGCGTCTTGGGGATATGTCAGTACTTGCGCTTTTCTGGCTCTGACAACCCTCTCAAGCACCTCAATGTCAAGAAAGTCCAACAAGTCAACAATGGTGCGTTGTTTGCGTCTCACAAACTCAAGCAGCAGTCTCTTGCCATCAATTCTGCACAGCAAGTTTCTGTTGACCTTGGGTTGACCCGGCTGGTGTACTGGTTGCCAGTTGCCTTGTGAGGCTGGCTGGTCTGTGGTCATAGTGTGGTCACCTCTGTTGTCATTATAGCACTGTTGACAAGTTGTTGTCAAGGGGTGTCATAAATCTGTCAACGTGAGTCTCTCTCAAGCAGTGCTTGCCTCAAGTACATGACAAGGTCAAGTGCCTCTTGGTACGCATCCATGAGAGCGTCTCTGCCATTGTGGGTCTTGAGCTTGGTACCATACTTTGCCTCACCAGCAGCAACCCTTGCTTGTATGTCTGCAAGCACAAAGTATGCCACCACTTGTGACTGGTCACACTCTGCTGGCTCTGGCTCATGCTCAGCAGCAGGGTTGTCAAAGTGCTCACAGTACACACACCTCAAAGGGTCTTGGTTGTCACACCTTGCACACTCTTGGCTTGTCATGCTTACTCCCCCATCCAAAGGGTACCACAGTCAATTGCCTTGTCAGGGTACATGTCCCATAGGTGTGGGCAGTTTGGGTGATACGGAGGAGGATTGTTGATCGCAACCCTTATGGGTACCTTGCCTCTGTCAATCCAGCCTTGGCAGATTGGGCACACTGCTGTGCGTGGTATGAGGATTGCATACCCAAGTTGACCATTGTGCTGGTAAAAGTGCCTTTGAGCCAGAGCACGTGCCTCACCAGACTGGTGCTCATTGATCTGTGGGTTTTTCCATTCTGAGCGTGCTTGGTCCCAAGCGTCAAGCTCTCTGGCATAGTAGTGTCTATTGGCTCTTGGGTTTTTGTCAGCAACAGCTTGTATGGCAATGCTCAAGTCATAGTTGTACGTGTTGGCAATCTGACCAGCACGCTCCTCTGCAAGAGCGTTGATCTCTGACAAGATTGGGCCATTGCTCAACTGACCACGCTTGTGCTCACACCCAACTCTTGAGGCTTGTATGGTCAACTCATCTTGGTACGCAAGCCTCATGTCTCTGAGCAACTCAGATCTGAGACGCTCAGTCTCATCAAGGGCAAAACGCTTGGCAAGGTGCACCAGCTTTTGCACCCTGGTCATACCGTCAACAAGTGGTTGCCATTCTCTCTGGTTGAGGCTCAAGTACCAGGGTGCCTCAATCTCACCCTCTGCTGCCTCTGCCTCAGCTTGGTCTTGCTCTCTGGCAGCTTGCCAATCCTCATCTGGTATGGCTCTGAGTGCAGCAGTACCCTCACCAGTCAACTCTGACCACGTTGACTGCAAGTGCCTCAGCAACTCATTGTTGACCCTTGCACGCTGCCTCTGGTCTCTCTCACGTCTGGTCAGTTTCTTTGGCACATTGACACCTCACTGTCAAATTGCGTGCTCAATCTCACTGTCAAAAGTCTGCAAGCATCGGTCACAGAGCCTCAGAGCACCGTGCTCCTCACCATACTTGCGAACCTTGCCATGACCACACAAAGGACAAGTCATGCTCTCAATGGTGTACTCATGGTTGTGCTTGTGCAGCAGTTGGTGCCTCTCCTCTGCCTCAAGCTCTTGGTCAGGGTTGTCCTCATCTGGTGTCTCAAGGTCGTCCATGTCCTCACCAGTCTCACCAGAGGTGTCTGACAAGTCTTGGTCTGGCGTGGTCTCTGGCTCATCCTCTGTCTCAGGCAAGTCACCCTCAACCCAAGGGATCTGTGTTCTCACCTCATCTGCTGTGACCACAGCACCAACCGTGCTGCCAACGCTCTGCACTGCTGCAAGCTGGTCTCTGAGGATTGCTGCCTTGTCTTGGTCACTTGGGTCATAGATACTAGGCCAGTCAACATAATACTCACCAGAGTTTGGTGCTGCAATCACACTGTGGGCAATGCACCAGTCAACAAAAGGTCTGAGTATCACTGGCTCTGCATACTGCTCTTGACGTGCACGTATGGTACCAGCCCAATTGACTTGGTCTTGACTTGAGGCAAGCTCACCACGCTCAGAGCCAACCAAGATGCGCAAAGGGATCTCCTTGGTGCCAGCAATGAGCATGAGGATAATGCGCACAATACCACTTGGGTCAATGGTTGACCCACCAAGCTCATTGATGTCAATGCCAGCAGTCTGCAACACACGTCTTATACCGTGTATATACTCCTCAACTTGGTTCTCAAGCTCTGTCTCTTGGTCAGAGTCAAGACCATAACCGTCTCTCAAGTCAAGCTGCATACCACGGTTGGCAAGCAACCAGACTGCCTCACTTGAGCCACCAACAGTCTTTTGCAAGTCAAAGAGACGGTTGAGCACTGCTTGCAAGCGTGGCTCACCATATACGCTGTTTTCATCCAGACTCTCAGCAACGTGTATGATCCTTGTCCAATGTACATCTTTGCTGCCAATGCTCATTGAGGCAGTGTCTTGTGCACTGGTGCCAAAGTCAATTGAGTATGTCTCTGGCAACCCAAAGCGTGGTGACTTGGTATTCTCATCAAGCTTTTGCACACTCACAGAACCCTCATGAAAGGGTTGCAAGTACAAGAGCTTTTGCTTGCCTGTCGCTGGTTGCTGCAACTCACCAGAGCCAGTGCCCAAGAGCAGCACCCCAAAACGACCAATACCAGCCAGACGGTCTGCACGGTTTAGAAAGTGCCAGACCTTAAGACGCTTGACCAAGGCTTGCCAATCCTCAACAAACTGAGTGTTGGACTTGGCTGTTGCCTCATCTGCACCGTCTTTGACATCTGGTGGTGCTTTCCATGTCTCACTAGCAGGGTACTTGATGAGCCTTGACGCTATGTCCTCACGCTCATACATGCCAAGGTACCTGTCAAAGTCTGGTTGCTTGTCGTACCCAAGCACAGTGTACAAGTCACGGTTGCCACCAAAGGTCTTGCCAATGTTGCCAGCGTTGCCAGAGTACCCAAGCCTTGAGACCATGGCACTGGCAAGTACATTGAGCATGTCACGTCTGCTCAGAGCTTTTTGCTCACTCATCTCTGCTCTCCTCTTTTCTAGCCAATCGGTCTGCCAGACCCCCAAGTGCCACGCTTGCCACCAGTCTGCCAGACATCTGCTATCTGTGAGTATGTGTCAATCTCATCATTGTCACCAGTTGGAAAACTGGCAAAACGCTCAATCCAAGACCACACCCAAGGTGCATTGTGAGGGTGTGGCAAGTATACGTTGCCTGACTCAACACGTGGTGAGGCAGCTTGAGCACGTGCCTCTTTTGAGCCTTGTGGGGTGTACATGATGATACCAGGGATCTTTGAGTGCAGCACGCTCATGACTGCTGGTCCGTTGGCCTTGTCCTCAATGTATATGGCTGTTGCCTCAGACCAACGTGCTGACACTTGCTGCACTTGTCGTATGGTCTCAACCAAGTCCCAACGACCACGCACTTGGTCAAGCAAGTACATGTCTGCTTTGACTTTGCCCCACACTTGACCACAGACAAAGCTGCCAGACGTGGTCTCTTTAAAAGTCATGTCCCAAGACTCAGCAACCTTGTCAAAGTTGTGCTCAAGAGTTATAAGGTCAAGCGTCTCAAGGTCACCAGTCTCACCATACACTTGCACTGCTGGCAAGTGTTGACCAGGGTACTGCCAAAAGCACCACCAGTACTTTTTGAATATGCCACCAGTGCTTGGTGCTGGTGTCTGCTGCAACTGACCAGAGGCAGTGTATGTGCCCATGCTCACCTTGAGAGCGTCAACGTATTCTTTGTCAAAGCGCAAAGGCCAGATGAGTTGACCGTGCTCTTGCCTTGGGTCAGGGTACCTCTTGTTTGGTTCAAGGTCTGACAAGTCAATGCTCTCAAAGTACCTTGTCATGTCCTCATACTCAGCAGGCAGACAGAGCACCTCATACTGTGGGCCATCTTGTGCCATTCTCTCAAGGATGTGACCAGTCAAGTCACGCTGGTGCAATCGCTGCATGATTATGACTCTGACCGTCTCACCGGGGGTGTTGTCTCTGGTGCTCATGGTGTCATCCCACCAATGGTGCACCGTGTTGAGTGCAGTATCAGAGTTGGTCTCTTTGGCCTTGTGTGGGTCGTCAACAATGATGATGTCACCACCCTCACCAGTTGCCATGCCACCAACACCAGAGGCAAGACGAAAGCCCTTGTGGTCATTCTCATAATAGCTTTTTAGGTTCTGGTCACCAGAGAACGACCAAACGTGTGACCAACGCTGCTGGTACCAGCTTGACTGCATGAGTGCTCTGCTCTTGACAGAGTCTCTGATTGCCAGTTGCTCAGCATAGCTCATGCACATGAGCCTTGTTTCTGGTGCAAAGGTCCAGACCCAACAAGGCCAACAGACTGACACCAAGAGGCTTTTCATGTGCCTTGGTGGTATATTGATTATGAGTCTGGTCAACTCAAGCTTGGTGGCAGCAGTGAGGTACTCTGAGATTGCGTCAATGTGCCAGTTGTGCAAGTATGCTCTGCTTGGCTCAAGCAACTCAAAGGATTGCCTTGCAAAGTCCCTGAGAGGCAGAAACTCACCAGACAAGTCAGCGTCAAGCATGGCAAGCTCTCTCTTGTTGAGCATTGACAAGGCAGCGTCAATGGTTGACTCATCAAGGTCAAGAGCAAGATCAGTGTCATACCCTGGTACACCAGACTGCTCACCAAGGGTCAAGGTTGGGTCATAAAAGTCTATAGGCTTGTGAGACGCTGGTACTGGCACTGCCTCACCAAGACCAAGTGTTGTCACCTTTCTTGACATCATGCACTCTCTGCCAGCTTGTCATGCACCACAGTTGCAGTGCTGTCAATGACTGTGTCTTTGTCTGGTGGTCTGGCTCTGGTGGCAGCAGCTTTGAGCAACTCTCTCACTCTCCTCTTGCGTGCCTCACTGTCTTGCTCTTGGCTCACGTCATCTTTGACTTGCACCAGCACGTCAATGAGCATGGCATACTGCTTTGCCAGCAACTCAAGAGCCTTGAGTGAGTCATAAAAGTCAAAGCGTACAGAGCCACCACGCAAGTTGGTGACTGACTTGACCAAAAAGCCAAGACCGTCTGCCTTGAACTTTTCAAGGTCAAAAAAGGTGTACGTTGTGCCAGTGTCAGGATCAACTTGTGCCTCTGTGTATGAGGCAATGTCAGCACCTCTGGCAATTGCTGCCAGTCTGTGCACCAACTCCTCTTTTGTCATCAAGTCAGCTTGCAGCTTGAGTCTAATGAGCTTGGCAATCTTTGGCTCACGCAGCAGCGTGCTGGCAGAGCTTGCAGCAGACTCCTCTGTGCTGTTGACATACCCTGCTCTGATATATGCTCTGGTGGCATTGTAGTCAACAAAGTACTCACGCACAAAGGCAAGTTGCAAGTCTGTGTACACCTCATTGTCAATTCTGACTTGACCAGCCATTATCTCACCCTCACAGCAGACCCAACTGCTCTGCCAATGCTTTTTGCTTTTGTGCTCTGGTGAGCACTGGTGCACTCACTGGCTCAAGAGCAGCAAGCTCTGGCAGCATCACGTCACACTGCTTGAGATTGTCTCTGGCAGTCTGTGCAGTGCTCTCCTCAATCTCACAAGTGACAAAGTGTCTGCCAAGCATAGTGCACGCTGCTGCCACGGTGCCAGTACCACAGAAAGGGTCAAGCACCACGTCACCAGGGTCAGTGAGCTTGGCAATGTAGTATGCAAAAAAAGCAAGGTTGTCTTGCCAAGGGTGCTGGTGCTTGGTGATTGGTCCAGCCTTGTATGCATCTGGCACCATTGAGCCAGCACGTGCTTTTGGCTTGTCAGCTTGCACCCTTGCATACCAGAGGTATGGCTTGTACGCTTGCTGCACTCTATATTTCCAGAACGTCCTGAGACCAGTGAGAGTCTCAATCAAGACAGGGTACCTCACAAGACCAGGGTCAGACATTGCACGCTCATGGTCAAAGAGGTACTCACTGCAACTCTGTACAATGCAATTGCCACCAACCTTGAGCACACGTCTGGCAATGTTGCCAACCCATGCATAGTCGTTGACATTCTGCCAGACAGGGTCACAGAATATCATGTCAATGCTCTGGTCTGGCACCTTGCGCCAGACAATCTCAAAAGCATTGCCCACAGTCACCACGTCAAGCAAGTGCTCTGGCACTTTGTTCACTTGTACACCTCACGCTGTTTTTGACAGTCTGTTGTCAATCTCTGACACAACTTTGTCAACGATTGACCTTTGTGTAGTATTACACTCATTATACTCTGCTTTGACACCTTGTGTCAATGGCTCACCCCAAAAGAGAGGCACCAGCCAACCAAGCCAGTGCCTCTGCCTTTTGACCCTTACTTGTCAGTCAAGCTGTTCAGGGTCAACCACAATGAGACCAGTGAGCCTCTCAAAAGCACTCAAGAGCCAGTCACCAACCCTGGTCTCAAGCAAGAGCTTTGCCAACTTGGTCTTGCTGTGGTACTGCAACGTCATGACGTTCTCACTCATGATACTCACTCCTCAAGCATAGCAGTCTTGCTGCTTGCGCTTGGCAGACCCATTGGGCCAAACATAGTTGGGTCTGCTGGCTGTTCAACAGTCAATCTCTTGTATCTGCCATACGTCTGCACCTTTACATCTGCCACTTTCTGAGCTATGCCAAAGATACTCTCAGCAGCAGCTTGTGCACCAGTCAGCACAAAGTCTGCTTGCTTGAGACCAAACCACAGACCAAGTGCACCAGTTGCCAGCATACCCACAGGCAGCAGTATGCTCACCACGATTGCCCAAGTCTGCACAAAGGCTCTGCTCTGTTGTGCCAGCACCAGCCAGCACACCCACACGAAAGCAGCGAACAGAGCCACCAGCAGCACTGCAATGGTCACCATTGCAATTGCCTTGATCTTGTCAAAGGTCTTTGCACTCTCACTCATCAAAGTACCTCTCAGTCATACGGTTGAGCAGCTTGGTTGGTGGCACAATCTTGCCATAGGGTGCAAACACCTCAGCAAAGCAACACTCACTCACGCCAGCATAGAACACGGTCACACCTTTCTTGGCAGCACCACGCTCAGCACCGTCTGGTGTGTAAAAAGCTGGTCTCTCTGTGAGGTGACAGCACCAAAGCTGCTCATACAACTCCTCATACCACTTGTACCCAAGCACTGACTTGACCACCAGTATGCCACCAGTCATGTCACCATACTCCCAAGCAGACAGAAACTTTGCAGCCCACAGATGAGGCTTGGCAGTCTTGTCAATCTCAGGGTCACCCCTTCTGTACAACTTGCTTGGTGGGTTGCAGAACACATGACCAACCCAAGGCAGAGCCAGACCATTCTGCTCTTTGGTATAGTACCTCTCTGCCTTGACAACTCGATTGGCAATCTCTGTTGAGCAAGGGTCAAGGTCAATGTACCCAAGTGCTCTGTCTGCCAGCTTGACCAACCAAGCTGGTGTGTACCAGCTATCATCCTCACACGTGAACGTTGTGACATGCACTTGCTGCTTTGTTTCTGACCTTGGGATATACCAATCACAAGACAAGACTTGCACAACTGGTATGTCATGTGGGCAATTGGCAATGCAACTCTCACAGTCAATCATATGCTCACCTCACTGCTCTCTCTCACCAGTCTCAGCACCTCTCTGCCAAACTTGACCAGACGTGCACCACGTGTGCCACCAGGGACATTGCCAGCAAAGCGTGCTCTGTACTTGTCGCGACCCTCACCAGCCAGAGCAGACAGCACTGCATTGCTCACCTCTTGTGCAGTGTATTGAGGCTCACGTGAGGTGCTATCGAGTGACTCACCAGGGTCATGAGGCAGCCAATAGTCATCAAAAAACGGTTGACGCTCAACATACAAGGCTTGCATGTCTGTGCCTGTCACCAGGGTGCCTTGCACCCTCTCACCTTGGCAATAGCAGTCACCAGCACCAGTGAGCTTGTCTGCTCTTGGGTGCTCTGACCCCACAACCACTTGGCTTGCAGCAAAGTCTGTCACTTGCAGAGCCAGTCTGCCTCTCAAGTTGCGCTTGGTCTGTGGGTCACCCATGACAGAGTTGACAGGGTGCTGAGTTGCCAGCACCAAGTGCACGCTTGCTGCTCTGCCAAGGCTTGCAATCTTGCGTATTGCCTCAGCAACAAACTTGTCAGAGGCAAACTCTTGGAACTCATCAAAGACCACCACCAGTCTCTTGGCAGTGCTCTCTGAGACGCTCTCTCTGCTGACAAGCTCATACCTCTCTTGCATTTTACTCAGCACATAGCTCAGAGCACCTCTGGCAGCGTCAACGTTGGTGGCACACTGACCAAGCACACAAGGCAGTGCCTCAAG
>Ga0180438_10000816_pt1 | contig 56925 bp, 60 predicted proteins | sample SS_ome_12_FD_132455 | JGI IMG/M metagenome (GOLD analysis project Ga0180438, IMG submission 132455) | Hypersaline lake sediment archaeal communities from the Salton Sea, California, USA - SS_3_D_2 metaG | ecosystem: Environmental > Aquatic > Non-marine Saline and Alkaline > Hypersaline >... | reverse complement strand
GCAACCGGGACCAGTCGCTTGGAAGCTGGCTCGTTCCGCGATGGTGTTCTCCTGGAGAGGACGTACGGTCGCCCGGAGTGCGGGCGTTCAAGAAGGCCCTGAAGGCGATGGAGGCGAGGAAGGAGCAGAGGGCGAAGCAGCTGGAGGAGATGGAGGCGAGGAAGAAGTGACGGAGAACATCACCGAGATCGGTCCGTGCGCCCGTTGTGGGCGATCCTGTGAGCCGGACGAGGAGGGTCTGTGCTCGGATTGCCAGGTCGTCGCCCACGAGATGCTCGACGAGCTGAACGCCGGGCACGCCCGCATCGTGGGGGACCTGGCCGACTACCTTCGCGAGTCCCGTCGGGAGCAGGAAGAAGCCGGGGGCAAGTGGACCTGGCTCCTTTTCCCGGCCATGAACGCGTGGCTCCTCTACGTGGAGCCCGTGGACTACGGCCTCGTCGTCCTCGTGACGAACGCCGTGGCGCTTCTCGTCCTGCTGGGTCTGAGGTACATCGAGCGCCTGGACGACGAGACGATCGCGAGGGGCGATGAGCTTCGGCGCCGGTACGGACACCTGCTGGCCGACCGGGTGAAGGAGAGCGTATGACGCTGCGAATCGAGCACGTGATGGGTCCTTCAGAGGTAAAGTGTAGGTCTTGATGCTCGGCGCATGGTGTCCGGGGAGATCCCGGGACGGAGCGCGGAAGGCCTGACCGCTTTCCGGGGGTTTTGCGTTGAGTCCCGACTGGCTCCCATGAAACACGTCGAGTCCCGGCGGGGAGGGGTCGTCTCCCTCCCGCGGCCGGGTCTGTGTGGTTTTCCCTGTATGAGAATTCATGGGCGTGAGGTGCGTCGCTGCTCGGATTCTCCGACTCGCGCTGGAACACCGCGGGTTCGCCCGAAGGCTCGCTAGGGAGCTCAGGACGCGCCCTGAGTTTCGCGAACACGTCGAGGGCAAGCGGTTCCGCAATCCCGAGACGGGCAACGAGGTGCTCTACGACAGTCTTCCCCAGCGTGAGCAGCGCCGCATCTACCTCGAGTGGTGGCGGACTCGAAGGCGCGAAGAGCGCGGTGACGCCAGCGACCCCAAGAAACTCGAGGAGAGGCGACGTGAGGCCGAGCGGCGCAGTCCCTGGGCACTCCCTCTCTGGGAGTACTTCGACCGCGTGCAGGAGGGTGCTGGCAAGAAGCACCACGCGCCCGGCGCGATCGAGACGCGAACGGTCGCGGACCTGGCCCATCTCGGACCTCCCGAGGAGGACAAGGTCAAGATCGGCGAGAAGGAGCTCGGAGGGACCTCCTTCGACTTTTACCGGGGTACGCGGCCGCTTCACTACGTGAAGAAGGACGAGGACGGCAACATCGTCCGCGACCCGGAGACCGGCAACGCGACCTATCTCAGCGAGGAGGAGATGAGGGCGGAGAGACTTCCCTCCTTCGACACCTCCCTCTACGTCTACGAGGGCGACGAGCCCGTCGGCTTCGCCGCGGACGAGTGGGGGGCGAGCCTGGTCGTCGTCGCCGAGGAGCACCAGAAAAAGGGCGTCGGAACGTTCCTGACGAAGCTGTGGCTGAAGGCGTTTCCCTTCAAGTCCTCAGGGGGCTTCAGCGATCAGGGATTGCAGACCTTCAAGCGAGTGCACCAGGGCATGGTTCGCGAGGCGCTCGAGAGCGGCGAGTACGATCGCGGGATGAAGGAGGGTTGGCTCACGCGCGGCAGGTTCGAGGAGATCCTTCAGAGCGCGGGCCTGGACTCGAAGGGCAGACGGGTGGGCGAGCCCTCGGTGGAGAGGCCCGGGGAGTCCGAGCGCCGCGAGGAGGCGCAACGAAAGGCGGACGAACTTGCCGACAAGTACTGGAAGGCAAGAGAGCGCGGGGACGAGGAGGAGGCCCTTCGCATCATGAAGGAGATGCGCGAGGACTGACGCGGGGGTTTCACGTGGAACGTACGACGGCCGCGCGCGCGCCGCGCTTCGTGAAAAGTCCCGAGAGTCGCCCGTGCGGTAAAATGATCATGGGTGCGCCGCTCTGCCCCGACCTCCAAAGGCCGACCCGCACTCGGTCTGCGACGGAGGCGAAGGACCCCCCAGAGTCCGAGTGACGTCTCCTCGTTCCTGGTCGGGCGACGGGGTCGAGCGTGCGGGGCCGATTCCCGAGCCCAGGCAAGGACCGAGGATGAGTAGGGAGCAAGATTTCAAGAAGCGCGTGCGCGAGCACGCCGAGAAGCACGGCATGAGCTACCAGGCGGCTCGGGAGCAGCTCGACAGATCCGAGATCTCGGGCCCTCGTGCGGCCAAGGTGCTGCGCGAGAAGATCGAGGCTGAGGTCGACGCCCGGAGAAAGAAGGCGTTCGAGGCCGTGTTCGAGACGTATCTTCAAGGGTCGCTAGCGCTGGATGACGTCATGGCCCTCCTCGGTCTTGACGCCGACGGCTGGCCGAAGTGCCTCTACAAGTTGGCGCCGCCTGACGACGACAGGGCCACGGAGTCGGCTGACGAGGCGTTCGACAGCTGGACCAAGTACGCCGAGGAGCTCGAGAAGAAACTCAACAAATTCAAGGCACAGGCGGATCCGTTCGGGCCGCTCCCCGGACCCGGCGTCCACACCGTTCCGGAGATCACCGAGCACGCGTCTCCCCTCGGCCCTCAGGCGGAACTGGAGGCGCTCACTGAGCATTTTGCGAAAGGTGTTTGGTCGGACGCTAACCTGAAGCGACTTCGACATGAGGCGCTGCGCTTGGGAGAGCCTCGCGTGTTCGCCTCCCTAGAGCTCCGCAAGGTCCACGTGGGGCCGATGGACGAGGAGACGTTCGCGGAGTTCGTGGGGCGCCCTCCGAGGCACGACGACCTGGAACGCGTGAACTGCCTGGAGGCGGGGGACAAGGGTCATTTCCTGTGTGGCTGGTGCAGCGGGCACGAGAAGCCTCGTTTCGAGTGCGGGTGCCCGGCGCCCGGCAGATCGTGAAAATCGCGGGGTATAAGTGGAGTCATGGATACTGCAGCACCGACGAATGACTTGACCGAGGTCGCCGTGGTCCTCGACCGCAGCGGCTCCATGCAGAAAATCAAGGACGACATGGAAGGGGGCCTGTGGGCCACCCTCGTCGAGCAGCACGGGCTCCCGGGCCGGTGCCGGGTGAGCCTCTACCAGTTCGATCACGAGTGGGAGGTCGTGTTCAGCGCCAGGCCCTCGGGCGACGTCAAGCAGGAGGATTGTCGTCTCGTGCCGCGGGGGAGCACGGCTCTGCACGACGCCGTGGTCAAGTCCTTGGCCGACCTCGAGGCCCGCATCCTGGGCGAGCCGGAGACTGAGCGTCCGGGCCGTGTTGCCGTGATCGTCATCACGGATGGCTTCGAGAACGCGTCCAAGGAGAACAGGAAGAAGGACGTACGGGACGCGATCCAGCGGGCGACCGAGAAGTTCGGGTGGCGCTTCCTGTTCCTCGCCGCCGATCCCGACGGTTTCGACGACGGGGTGCAGATGGTTCAGGGCTTCGTGGGGGCAGTCGCATGCGCCTACGACGCCGGGGACGTGAAGGGCATGTACGCCGGAACGAGCAGGGCGCTGGGCGACTTTCGATCTGGCGCGGCGGACAAGCTCGTCTACAAGGTCGGCAGCGACTCCGACGATTCTGACGACTCCTCGGGAGGCGCCGGAGGGCCCGGGGAGGTTCACTAGCGTGGACGACGACGTAGAGGTTCAGGGCACGATCCGGTTAATGAGGGCCGTTCCGGTCGATGACCACAAGGCAGTGCTGAAGCGCATCGAAGAGCTAGAGGCCCGGATCGCCTGCAACCGTGTCTGTCCCGAGTGCGGCCCCGTGCAGATGGACGGCGAAGGCTGCTGTCCCACGTGTGGCACGACGGTGGACGGCACGTTCATCAGGAAGTTGCTCGGAGAACAGCCGCTCTGATGGAGAGTTCCATGTACGAGGCGAGGCGTGAGGCCGCGAGGGCACGCAAGAGGGATCACCGATCCCTGACGTTGGAGGTCTCGGGGAAGAAGGTTCTCCTCCCCCTCGGTTGGGGTTCCTTGGCAGCCCAAAAGAGGGACCTCTATCAGGGCTCTCCGGTCGCGGTGCGCAACGACCTTCAGGTCCGCGTCATCGTGACGGGGAAGCACCTTCGTTACACGGTGCAGCAGAAGCACGAGGGGACGTGGGTCGCGGTGTGCAAGCCAGGAGCACGGTCGAACTCGTACTTCGCGAGCATCTTGAGCGCGGTCGAGCACGGGGATCGGTACGGCCCTCCGCGAAGCGACCTGGAAGGGTCTGAATAGGCGCCTAGAGGTCTAGGGGTATAACTCCTTGAGGTGAAGGCGCGGCTCAAGCAGGACGTGGTTCGCGGCAACCGGATCTACCCGAGGGGACTCGAGTGCGAGTTGCTCGAGTCGTTCTACATGTACCGCCTCGGCGTCGGCGAAGGGGTCGTGCTGGAGGTCTGGGGCAACCTCGTGCGGATCGGCTGCGAGGTCCCCGGCTGCACGCGCGAGGCCACGCATGACTCTCCGCGACACTGGTGCAAGGTCCACTGGGACCAGTGGTTCAACCATGACGGCGAGGAGGACGAGCCGGAGTGGATGGACCTGGAGAGGGATGGCTGGGAACCGAGCGACGCCTACAAGGAGCAGTGCGAGGCATACGGGAAGTGGGAAGAGGGACGGGTCGAGAAGATCGCCGAGCTCGTGGGCGAGATCGGGAAGACCCCGATGCCCGATGGTTGGGACCGAATTCTCGAGTTTCTTGCCACGATCTCAGAGCGCCTACTGAACTCGGAGCGGCGCGTTCTCCGGACGCTTCGCATGCGGACGCTCGAGCAGGGGAGCATCGTCCTCATGAAGATGCCCGGAGACGTCGAGCAGCTTCTGATGGGTCCTCACGAGGTCGCCGACGTCGACCCCTTCGCGTGCCCTCGCCTTCGCGACATGCGGCTGATCGACATCCTGGAGGAGCGCAGGGAACCCGCCGTGAAGAGGAAGGCCGGGGCCTCTCTGGGAGAGGTGTTCGACATGACGGTCTACTCCGTGAGGATGACCGGTCCGGTCTCCATGCTGGTTTTAGCGAGAAGTCTCGACAACCTGGAAGGACAGCGATGAAATGATGAGTCTCGAGGAGATGAAACTCACGGCTCGGATGGCACAGGAGGGCGACGAGCTAGATATCGACAAGTTCCGACGCGTCTTCACCCCAGAGGCCGTCCTCGGCCTGATCGACGAGCTGGAGGGGTGGGCTGGCACCATCGGCGTCGCCATGGTGCACGCGGGTCAGCCGGACGGGGTCGGAGGTCCGACGGAGGCCGCGCAAGCCATCGAGCGCCTGGCCGCGTCCTCGGAGAGCAGGGCCAAGGACTGGTGGGGGGGAGACCCCGCGACGTTGCCGGAACTCCCCGTCGGCTGGAGCTGGGACACGGAGGACGTGACGAGTCCGGTCCCCTGCTCGGACAATCAGGTCCGCGTGTTCGTCTCGGAGGACGAGCACGCGATGCGAGTCGGACTCTGGCAGGACAAGGGTGCCGTGGTGAATCTGGCCGTGACGGTGCCGCTGGGCGTCGTCCGTGCCGTGGCGGAGGTGCGGTTCGGAAAGAGGACGGTGGATGCCGATTCCGCTTGAGGATCTCGAAGAGGGGGCCCGGGAGCTCGCCCAGACCATCCAGGAGGTGCTGCCCCCGGATGTCGGGTTCGTGTTGCTCCTGTTCGATTTCGGGGAGGACGGCAACCTGACGTACCTGTCGAACGCGCAGCGTGAGGACATGGTCAAGACCCTCAAAGAACTCGTCGCCAAGCTGGAGAAGCCGAGGAACTGATCCGTGGCCGATGCGCCGATCGACCTGGAACTCCTGCTCAGAGCGCACGATCCCGTGGTCCTCGACGCCGCCTTCGAGGAGATTTTCCGGGTCGTCGACGACGGACGGACTTCGGGCAACCTCGCGAGGGGCGAGCACCTGATCGCCTGGGCGGCCTGTTCGCACGTCGTGACCCAGCTCCATGTCGAGGTCCTCCTCGCCTGTCTCCGGCTGACTTACGAGGTTCGCGAGGGGATCCCGAGCTGGTCCGAACTCCTGGAGGCCACCGAGAGGGAATTGACGGTGCGCGGCGAGGACGTGGATGCCCTGCTTCACGGACTCAGGGAGGGTATAGTAGAGACGGGCGACCCGCTCGCGCCCGACCTCCAAAGCCTGTCCCCGCGGGCAGGATGCGACGGAGGCAGAGGGGCACCGCCTCGAGCTGGGATCTTCGAGCCTCGTCGGCGACGGGGTCGAGCGCGGGATCGGCACCTGTCGTCTAAGACGAAGGATCGAAGATGACCCAGGACAAGAAGTTCAAGAAGGCCGTCCGCGCCCGCATGAAGCAGACGGGCGAGACGTACATGCAGGCCCGCCGCGCGCTCGGGGGCGACGACCGCAAGGTGGAGAGGCCGCGGGACGCCCGCTACGTCCTCATCGGCTACTGGAAGAGCGTGCAGGAGCTGCACTGGCCCGATCCGCTCGAGATGGTGGACGCCTCGTGGGACGCGGAGGAGCGCGCCAAGGTGGTGAAGTACCTCAGGGCCGGCCGTGTCGTGGCGCATGAAATGGGCGAGTCGTGGTGCCGGCTCGGCTGCGGGACCGAGAGGGACATGGCGAGGGCCCGCACGGTCTTCCACGGCGACGGCACCACGGACGCCGAGCTGGGCTGGGAGGAGCGCCTCGAGGCGCGGAAGCAGGCGGCGAGGCGTGCCGAGGACGCGAACATGACGGGCGCCCCGGTCGACATGGGGACGGGCGAGATCTCCGACGGCACGTACGTCTGGCCGGAGGGGCTCGCGCACTACGTCGAGGAGCACAACGTGCGCCTGCCGCAGAAGTTCGTGGACCACGTTCTTGCCGGGGGCACGACCCTCCCCGAGGACACCGAGCCCACGGTGTCCTACGTCCGCGACGAGACGTGGTGGCGCCAGGAGGGAGTCGCGGCACGAATCAACCACAGAGGCAAGCGTCTTCTCGCCAGAATTCGTGCCGCGCTTGAACCCCAGAAAGCGAGCGGCGATCCGTTCAACCTCCTGCACGACAAGGAGGGTTGGGCCGCCACCGGAGGAAGCGAGGAGGAGCGTCTTGCCATCCTCAACGAGAGCCCGCGCGTCCTCGAGATCGCCACACCGTTCAACAAGGGATGGTACTTCCACGACTCGGAGTATCCCGAGGAGGGGACTCAGGGCCCGTACAGGAGCCGCGAGGACGCGGAGCAGGCCGCGAGACTCGCGGGTTACGACCCCGACTCGGTCACGTTCATCGAGCAGAAGGCTCCCGACTCGATCCTCCAGCGGTACGCGGTCGAGCACCTGCGGAGAGAGATCGCCGAGGCGATCGAGGGCGCCGAGGGCGAGACCGACGGTCTGGCGCTGCGGAGCGCCCTTCAAAGGCTCGTTGCCAAGCGGATGGGGGAGGCGGTCAAGGAGCTGAGGGGGCGCGGGGTATTGGTACCTCCCGACGACGACGTCCAGATGGAGATGCTTCCTCCGACGGCCGAGGATCTCGACTGTCGGCAGGTGCGGATGAAGGTCACCATCACGAACCCGGAGCGCTACCCGGAGTTCGTCCGCGAGCTCGCGGAGGCGGGACTCATCGAGCCGCACGTTGCGTCGCTCAAATTCGGAGGGGGGAGGTAGGATCATGCCGAGAGGGCGCCTGGGAGACCCGCTAAGACGAGATCTGGCTACGGGCACATCCAGGTGCCCAGACAGCTCTGGGCCCACAGCGACGCTCAAAGGGGTGTAAAAGGAACGGAGGTCCATGATGGCCGAACGACGAGTCGATCTCACTCCTCAGGTGGCACGCACTCTGCGCGACCTGCGCATCAAGGCGAAACTGTCGCAGTACGACCTGGCCGAGAAGACGGGGCTCACGCGCCCGAAGATCAAGCGGATCGAGAAGCGCGAGATCGCGACGATGGCGGGCGCCGACTACGACGCCATCGTGCGCGTGCTCGGTCCCACCAAGGACCGGAAGTCGCAGCGCCACGGATCGAACGGAAAGCCCCCGCGTGCCAAGAGGGACAAGACCATTCAGGCCGAGGTCGACCGTCGGCTGCGCGGCTCCGTGCTGACCGTCATGCGGGACATGATCGGGAGTGGAGTGCGCACGCTCATGGAGAAGCACGCCCTGCAAGACGTGACGCTGGGGGAGCTGTTCGGCTCCGACGAGTAGACTGCTCTCGATGGCTCGAGGCAAGAAGGCGCGCCGGGTCGAGGTGAGGACGACCGACGGAGACCTGCGCACCATCAGGGTACAGGACCGCAAGGGGTCGGACTCCAAGGCACCTCCCTGGAGGCGAGGCCTCAAGACTCGAGAATGGCTGGACCTCACCGGCAAGGAACCCTCCCGAGACCACCTTCTCGTCGTCTGGAGAGAGGGACCGGAGCAGAACCGGCTGTTCCTCGTCCCCTTTGACCGCGTCCCGTACCTGTGGGGTCACGACCTTCCCAACCTCGGCGACCTCTACCTTGACCTCGAGCACGAGGACGGAACGCCCGACGACCTGACGCGTTTGCTCGGACTCGTCTGCGTCGCCGTCGGCGCGTCCCGGCAGTACGGCAGCATAACGTACCGAGGGGTCACCTGGCCCCTCGGGGAGGTGAGTGGCCTGTGGACGAGGTACCAGGTGACGCCTGAGAAGGTGAGCAGCGCCCGCGTGGGGTTCGTCCTGTGCACCGGCACTCGGGCACCCCCCGCCGAGGAGGAGGAGGAGGAGGACGACGACTGGGACTAGCTGCTTCGTGAAAATCCTCCGAGTACAATCCTCGGAGGTGCGAAGCGCATGAGCTGCGACGTTTACGGTCGACTCATCGTCGGCGTCGAGGCCGACTGGGATGACTTCTGGAGAGACATCACCACGGGCCTCTTCAAGTGCCCCAACGGGCACCCACGGTCCGACGACAGCTTTAAGAACTGTCCCGAGTGTGGAGGGAGGTTCGCGGCGGAGGTCGTGGCGCATCCCACGAACCCGTTCAGGGCGTACTGCGCGAAGCAGGGGGAGAGGCCGGAACAGGTGTGGGAGGACTGGTGCGACTCGTGGCGCGTCGGACAGTTCGGTCTTCACAGGGCGGCCGCCGTCACCTCCTCGGAGGACGACGAACTTCTGCGCGTCTTCGGCAAGATGATGGCGGACACGGGCAACGCGCTGGAGGGGGCGGAGGGGAAGCGTCGTTCACCCCGAAGGAGATCGGGGACCAGCGTGCCGCGATCCAGGCGTTCGCGGCCGAGCTCGGGCTCGCGGCTCCGGTCAAGGTCTACCTGTCCTGCTACGTGAGCGTCTAGCGTGCACTGACGCCGAGGATGAGGTATAAGGCGGGAGAATGGCGGACCTCCTCGATCCGACCGGAAGATGGAATTCAGGACACCACCGGAAGAGTTCGGACTCGCGCGCGAGCTGGGCGACGAGATACGACGGCTCTACGTCGAGGAGCAGAAGACCATCATCGAGACCGCGGCCGCGCTCTCCAGGCGGGCCGGACGGCCCGTCTCCAAGCACCGGGTCGCCGACTTCGTGAGGGCGAACGGCTGGACGCGGGGTTCGAGCTTCTACGCCAAGAGGAGTCCCTTCCACGGCCTGACCCGCGTGAGCCTCGAGGCCGCGAAGGCGGCGAAGAAGCGTCGGGGCGAGTGGGTCGACTGAGGTCTACCCGACGGTCGCGACCGAGCTCCGCGGGACCTCGAGGCACTCCTGAATCCCGTCGGCCTGCACCTCGACGAGGAGCGTGTCCTCGTCGGCCGTGGTAGAGACGATCACCGCACGGGTCCCGGCGGGGTACTCGTGGTCCTCGACGAGCTGGCTCGAGAGAGGGACCGTCGTCACGACATCCGCCATGCCCTCGGTGGGTTGCCACATGGTGCCCGCCATCGCGTCCTCGAGGAACAGCACGTCGCCGCGCACCACCCTGACGGGACGCCCGATCTCGTCGGGGTTGGGGTCGTGGCCGATCACGGTGCCCTCGACGACCACGTCGGTCTGGAACTGCGGATTGCGGTACTCGCCCGAGGAGGTGACCGGCTTCCGGCCGAAGAACGCTTGGACGACCGCGTTGTCCACGGGAAGGACGACGCGGTACCAGTCGACGCGCTGCTTGCCTGCCTGGTCGAGGACCTCGCTCGCGGCCGCGCCCAGGAGCATCTCGACCTCCTTCCGGTTCCGCGTATCGACGTTCACGCTGCTGACCATCGCGCCCACGACGTACGCGGGCTCGGGCTCGTCTAGCGGCGTCTCGGGAGGCGCCCACTCGTGTGCCTTCTTCTTGGGGCGTCGGCTCCACTTCGGCAGCTCGCTCATCAGCACACCCGACCCGGCACGGTGTTCCCGAGGGCGTCGATGCACACGCAGACGCTCCCGAGAGGCTGCGGACCGTTCAGAATCACGCAGGAGACACCCACGGCACAGCACGTGGTGGACTGGTAGACGGGCCGCGGCTCGACGCCCGGCCGGGGCTCCGCACTCGGGTACGCCGGGGCCGACGACTCGGGTTCGTCGGAGCAGTCCTTCACGAGGCCGACCGTGGTGCTCACGATTCCGAGGATCGCCGCGACGATAGTCACGATCTTCTTGGTCGTGTCGAGGCCCGAGTTCCGAGTTGCGGGCGGTGCGGCGGCGGCGGCGGCGTGGGCGTGGGTGGGAAATTGCGTGGCTGCCACGCGTTGCTCCTCGCGCCCCCGCCTCGTCAGGCGCGAGGCCAACCAGACCCAGAAGCCGATCTTGAGGGCCGCGCCCAGGGCTGCCAGGAGCAGCCCGAGGCCGACGAGGGTGAGGAGGCTCAGCTCGGACATCGTCGGGGTCTTTTCATGGAGACTTTACCCAGGGGGTACAATGACCGGGCTCCCATGAACGGCGACGTTCTCAAGCGACTCCAACAGGTCGAGGGCGACGGCAGTCCCCTCGTGGTGGACGCCATGATCGATATTCAGTGCCTTCGGGACGGATCTAAGGCGGCGGTCGAGCAGCGTACTCGGGCCATCATGGCCTACCTCCGGGATCACGCGGGTGCCTACGGTCTCGTGATCTCGCGGGTCATCGCCGAGGAGTTCCTGGGAGAAGATCCCTAGCCGATTTTCACGAAGGAGGTGGGCGATGTCCCGCAGCGAGGAGAAGCGAATCAGGAAGGATGAGCGCACGAGGACCGTCCGCGAGGTCGTGGACTGGATGCGTTCCATCCAGGGGTCGGAGTGTTCGTGGGCCTACGCGGTCGCGCGATGCTTCGGGCTGGAGAAGATGCCGAAGTGACCGCTCTGCAGCACTGCGAGCGCGTCCGAGAGATCTGCCGTCAGATCTACGAGGATTCGTGCTTTCGCTCGGACTTCGCCCTCGACCATCCCCTGTACCGGGAGCTCGTGGGAATGGGGGAGGCGGTCGTCCCGGCTCTTTTGCGGCGGCTCGAGGACTTCGAGGACCCGGACAAGATGGCCATCTGGGAACCCATCTGCGCGCTCGCCCAGATCACCGGGGTGCAGGCCGTTCCCGTGGAGGATGCGGGGCGCCTGCTCAAGGTCATCGAGCACTGGCTTCGCTGGGGCCGCGAGCGGGGAATCTCGTGGGACGGCTGATCGGCATCGACGAGGCGGGTCGCGGGCCCGTCCTTGGACCCATGGTCATGGCCGCCGTGGCGGTGTCGGCGGAGCAGGCGGTCGAGCTTGCCAGGCTCGGCGTCAGGGACAGCAAGCGTTACGGGAGCGGCGAGGTGGCACGGAGGCGTCGGTTGGCCGCCCGGCCCGCCATCCAGATTCGCTCGGTCCACAAGGTGCTCGCGTTCTCGCCCGAGGAGGTCGACCGCTTCGCGAACAGAGGGCTCCTGAACGAGCTTGAGCGCGAGGGCGCCGTCAGGCTCCTTGAGGAGCTCGGAGCCGCCTCCGAGGACCAGATTTTCTGCGACGGCGCGAGCCTGTTCCACGACCTGCGGAACCGCTGGCCGAATCTCGTGGCCGAGAACAAGGCGGACGCCAGGTACTCGTGCGTCGCCGCGGCGTCGATCCTGGCGAAGGTCGCCCGGGACGAGGCGATGGAGGCCATCTGCCGGAAGTACGAGCCCGAGTTCGGCAAGATCACCGGAGGCGGCTACGTCAACGCAGGGACGCGGCGGTTCCTGACCGCCTACGAGGAGAAGCACGGCAGGCTCCCCCCCGAGGCGCGGACGAGCTGGAGGTGGCGCGAGAAGTCCCAAGCACGGACGCAACCCGACATCGCGAAGCTGCTTGATTTCCCTTGACGAGCCTCTGAAGCTCGGTTAGGTTGTCCAACGGTGGCGAGGGCACTACATCCTGACCTGCTAGGGAGGGGACCTCCGTGACGTAGCGACTACGCTACGTGATGAAGAAGTCCACCCCCAACCAGAGTCAGAATCACAACCCGCGCAAGAGGAACGATCCCCGCTACGAGCGGGTGCTCATCGGAGAGCGCCTCGTGCCCATGCAGGCGCAGCACGTCGACCAGGTCGCCGCGACCGAGGACCGGCCGTTGTCCTGGTGGAACGAGATGAGTTCGGATCCGCGGTGCCCGAGGTGCTTCTTGCGTCTCCGCGACGGCCGACGTCCGCACTTCTGCCGCTGGAACGTCGCCCGGGAGGGCCCGCGGGACCCCGACCCTCCCGTCGTCCGGGTCCCCATCTACCGATGGGTCCGTAAGGACGGTCCCCGGTAGGGTGGGGGCATGGACGCCACCGAGCTAGATCTCCGGTTCACCCACCACGCGCCGAAGGGCGACCAACCCCAGAAGTACGAGGCCCTCCGGGCCAAGGCCAAGGAGTTCGCCGCCCTGGTCCTGGAGCTCGCGCCCGACAGTCGCGAGCGGTCCCTCGCCATCACGAAGATCGAGGAGGCGGTTTTCTGGGCTAATGCGGCTACTGCTCGACGAGAGTAATTCGGTGACCTGGAGGACCACCTCGTTCTGCAAGGTGCTGGCTTTTCTGGCGCTCGCCATGAAGCCCGTGCACCATGGCGACCGGGACCGTCCGCTCGTGGCCTTGACGTTCGACGCGTGTCCCACGAGTCTGGACCTCGACCTGGGGATCGTGGACGTCCTCCGGGAGCACGAGGTGCCGGCGACGATGTTCCTCAGCGGTCGCTGGGTGGAGAGGCATCGCCGGGAGACGGTCGAGCTGGCGCAGCACTTCGAGATCGGCAACCACGGCTACGCGCACGACGACGCGCGCCAGGGGAAGATGTCCTACGGCGAGGCGCTTCAAGACATCGACCGGGCGCAGAAGGTCATCGAGAAGGTCACGGGGGCGCGTCCGAGGTTCTATCGGCCGCCGGCGGTCAGGTACAACGACGAGATCCTCCGGGCGGCGAGGGACGCGGGTCTCAAGACCGTGCTGTACGACGTGGCCTCGGGCGACCCGGATCCTCGTCTCAAGCCCGAGAAGATAGTGAGGTACGTCCTGTGGAAGTCGAAGCCCGGCTCCATCGTGATATTTCACGTGAACGGAAAGGGCTGGACGACGGCCGAGACGTTGCCCAGGATCATCGATGGCCTCCGCTCTAGGGGACTCCGACTGGTCACCGTGGGCGATTTACTGTCTCGAGGCTGAGATCCCGGCTTTTCACGAAACGGCCGGGGTATAAGGGACGTGGACGGTCCCGTCGAGCACCTCGAGACCCTTCTGCGTCTCCCGTGGCCGTGGACTCCCGAGTTTCAGGAGGCCGAGGCCAGGACCAGGTCGCCGATGTCGGACACGACGTGGGGCGGGTTGACGAGGAAACAGGCGGCGTCGCTCCTGGCCGAGCAGCAGAGGCGCGAGGCGAACTGGAAGCGTGTCAGAGAGGCGTCGGCCGTCGCCGTGGCCGAGACCCTAGACGTCGAGGTGGCTCGCGCTCACAAGCTGATGGCCGCGACGGCATCCCTCACGCGCATGCGCGCTCGCAGCTCCGAGCCGGAGGAGCTGGCATCCCTCTGGTGGAAACTCATTCGCTTCGCGCACGAGGGGGGTACGGTGACGGCGTGATCTTCAGGAGCGAGGAGCGATGGCTAGGATGGACATCATCTCCGGAGTCTACATGGCGTGCAGCGTGTGCGAGACCCTGCTCGAGCGGGACGACGAGGGCAACTACGTCTGTCCGAACCCCGCGTGCGGCAAGGGAGGACTGCGGTCCAAGGATGGGGTCAGCATCGTCGCCGACGAGAAGGGGAACGTCACCATCAGGAACGGGAAGCCGTCGTAGGGCGCTAGCCCTCCTATCCGACACCCGTAGTTGAGGACCGAGGCAGCGGTGGGCAATCCTAGGGAGAACGAGGACCACGACGCGGGCGTCGCGATCAGGGAACGTCAGGACACGGGCGTCCAGAGGCCGCGCATGTACCGGGTCGTCCTCCTCAATGACGACTTCACGCCCATCGACTTCGTGGTCGGGCTGGTGCGGGTCGTGTTCCGCAAGGACGAGGCGGAGGCCAGCCGCATCACGTTCGAGGTGCACGAGAGGGGCGCCTCGGTTTGCGGCGTGTACACGCACGAGATCGCCGAGACGAAGTGCGCGATGGTCCACCAGCACGCGGCGGCGGCGGGGCACCCGCTGATGGCCACGATGGAGCCCGAGACCTGATCCTCGGAAGATCGCGGTGATGGCCCGTGTGGGAGTGCCTTTCGTCCTATAGGCGCCCATACTTGGCAGATGACCAAGCTACGTGACGGCTCCGAGGTGGCGGACCCCCGGCTCGCCCGACTGCGACATTTCAACGAGAGGTCGAGGAACTTTCCGATCCGGGCGACGGTCTCTCGCGGCAAGGGCCCGCGGAGCTACACGTGGCGGTGCGTCTCGCACCTCGATCAGGGAGCCGAGGGCGCCTGCGTCGGGTTCGCGGCAACCCACGAGCTCGTCGCCAGGCCGATGGAGATCAGGCACCTGAGCGCCGACTTCGCCAGGCAGATGATCTACTGGGAGGCGCAGAAAATCGACCCGTGGGAGGGCGGGAGCTACCCGGGCGCCGAGCCGCGCTACGAGGGCACCTCGGTCCTCGCGGGCATCAAGGTCCTCAAGACCCTCGGGTACATCGAGAGCTATCGCTGGGCCTTCGGTCTCAACGACCTCGTCATGGCCGTCGGCTACTGCGGTCCGGCTGTCCTGGGACTCCCCTGGTACGAGGGGATGTTCGAGCCGCGGTCGTGCCACCACCTCCACGTCGACGGCGAGCTCGCGGGAGGGCACGCCATCCTCTGCAAGGCGGTCGACATCAAAGCCCGGACCTTCGTCCTACACAACAGCTGGGGGCCCAGGTGGGGGGTCGACGGAGACGCGCTGATCTCGTGGGAGGAGATGGACCGTCTCCTCCACGAGGAGGGCGAGGCCGTGATCCCCCTCGGACGCAAGAAGGGACTTCTCTCACGGCTCATCGGACGGTAAGATAACCGTCTGGTGGAACCCACTCTGAAAAAGGCGTCCAAGTTCCTGAGCCTCGTGCTCCGGCACGACCCGGGACGGATCGGTCTCGAACTCGACCAGGCCGGCTGGGTCGGCGTGGACGACTTGCTCGAGGGGATCAAGAGGAACAGGCGCGGGGTCTCGATGGATCGTGAAAAGCTGCGTCGGGTGGTCGAGACCAACGACAAGGGGCGCTTCGAGTTCAGCGACGACGGTACTCGGATTCGAGCCCGCCAGGGGCACAGCGTGCACGTCGAGCTCGGGGACGAACCGCGCGAGCCGCCCGAGTGCCTGTACCACGGGACGCCCGAGAAGTTCGTAACGGCCATCCGTTCCGGGGGCCTGCTCAAGATGAGTCGCCACGCCGTGCACCTGTCGCCCGACTACGAGACGGCCACGAAGGTCGGGGCCCGGCGTGGGAGGGCCGTCGTCATCAAGGTTCGCGCCCGACGGATGCACGAGGACGGACACGAGTTCCGCCTGACGGGGAACGGCGTCTGGTACACGGACCACGTGCCGCCCGACTACCTCGTCTGGCCCGAGGAGCGTGCCTACTTCTCCCTCGGCAAGAAGATCTATCCGTCGGCGACCCGGCACGATTAGCCCGTGCGCGGGGTGTAGAACCTGCCGAACTCCGCGCCGAACCGTTCGTTCAGGATCTCGTAGACCTTCGGCGTGCAGTACGTCTGCCAGGGTTCCTTGCCCTCGGTCTCGTTGTGGCGACCGAGCCGGAAGGTCGGGAGACCGAGGCGCCGCATCAGGGCATCCAGTTCGACCTGCAGCTTCTCGTACCGGAGGATGCTGTGGCAGTCGTCGACGTGGTAGTAGATGCGACCGTCTCGCACGTAGGGGTCGTCCTGGTAGGAACGCGCGAACCCCTCGAAGCCCCGTCCTTGGCCTCGACGGACGTAGCAGCTCACGAAGAAGTCGTACGGGTTGCGGACGACCGTGAAGACGTGCTCGTCGCCCCGGAAGACGCTCGCGGGCATCTCGCCGAGGTGAGGGCGTCGATGGTCGTAGATCTTGGCGCGCCGTCGCTGGATCTGCTCGATGCGGACGGCGCCGGGCTTCCCGTGGACGTCCGCGAGACTCATGTGGTGGGGTCGCAGGTCCATCGCCTCGGGGAAGGCGTCCTGGAGCGCGAGCATCATGGAGCTCGAGGCCGTGTGTGGGTGCGCCAGGAAGACGAACCTGCCGGGAAGGACGACGGCCATCGCACGGGCAGCCTACCGGCCCCGGCGCTTGATTTTCCCCTTATGGGCTCCCGTGGATGGGATACCTGCGATGTCTGATCGCCGTCCACCTCTCGTCCCAGAACGCCGCCCTCCGGCTCCACTCGTTCGTGCGTTGATCGCGCGCGCCCGGGAGGACCCGGCGTTTCGTGAATCTCTGCGCCGCGTGGTCAGGGCGAAGGAGAAGCCGACGTACGAGGCGTACGTCGAGCGCAAGCGCAGGGAGGGGAAGCCGGCCCTTGAGCGCGAGCAGTGGGAACGCAAGGTCTTCGGCGTCCCGTCTTCGACGCCGACTTCGGAGCGTCCGGCTCAGCCAACATCGCCGGGCGTCTCCTGGAATCCGCGTCCCCTCTTCCCGGAGAGCGAGACGAGTCACCTTCCGCGGTGGGTCCTCCAGGAGAGCGACGATCCCGAGACCCTCTTCGAGGAGTCCAAGGAGGCTCACGAGCAGATGGTCCACTGGCTGGACGAGGGGCGCGGCATCGACAGGACCATCGGTGCCAGGGTCGTGCGGCGCGACCAGGATCCACGCGCCGAGTTCGACCTCGATACGCCGGGCCCCGTCGTCGTCATCGCGCCTCCGAAGAGCGAGGAGGCGGCGCGCGAGAAGGTCAAGACGCGGTACGGGGGCAGCTGGAGGGAGGGGGCAATCGACCTCATACGCGCCACCATCGCCGTCGACAGATACGACGACCTGCAGCAGGTGGTCGACGCGCTCCGCGAGAGCGGAATGGACCTCGCCTCGAGTCCGCGCGACAGGTTCGCCAAGCCGACCGACGTCGGTTACCGCGACATCGTCTTCAACGTGCGCATGCCGAACGGGCACATCGTGGAGATGCAGCTGAATCTCAAGGAGATTCTCAAGGCGAAGGAGGAGGCCCACCCCTACTACACGAAGGTGAAGAATCGTCAGAAACAGCGACACCGCGACGGCAAGGGGCCCGACGAGAAGGAGATCGAGGAGGCAGCTCGGCGTCAGAGGGGCCTCTACGAACGGGCCTGGAAGGTCGTGCAGCCTTCGGAGGAGATCGAGCCGTATCCGGGCATGCTGCCCAAGGAGCTGGAGGAGGCCGAGAAAATGGAGGAGGCCCCGAAGCCGGAGAAGGTCGAGGACGTTGTTTCCCTTTTCACGGCGCCCGACAAGGGAAAGAAGAGGAAGACGGCAGGGGACGGAGAGGGGCGACGCGCCGGGCGCGGGGTGCTGTACTTCGAGCTGGACGGCCTCCCCGTGAGGTGGGCACCCTTGAAATGGCCACAGTATCACGGCGCCGGAGGGCCCCAGGACGTGGACGACATGGGGGCCTTCGTCGAGCGTCGCACTCCGATCTCAGAGGAGGAGTTCGACGAGATGGTGAGGGAGCGCAGGAGACTGCGAGCCCGGGCGACGACGCCGAAGAAGGGATCGCTTTCCGACCTGCTGCGGCGCCGCGCCGCGGAGGACCCGGCGTTTCGGAGAGGACTCCTGGACGCCCTGCGCGGACGGAACGAGGACTGCTGACGGACGACGACCGATGCAGGACTTCGACTGGCAGAGCTTCTTCGTGAACCTCGACGGGCCCGAGTCGGAGAACCCTCGCGTCGCGAAGTGGACCCTGTTCGACGCGCCCCCGAAGGAATCCGGAAAGCCGAAGGCTCCGGAGAAGCCGAAGGAGCCCAAGACCGAGCCCTCCAAGCAGCCGGAGAAGGCGAAGGAACCTCCGGCGTACACCCTGTTCGAGGCCCCTCCCGTCTCGCCACCCGAGCTCGCCAAGCCGAAACCTGAGAAGCCAGCCAAGTGGGATCAGTTCCTCGAGCTGTTCTACGAGGGAGGCAAGAAGAAGGTCCCGAACCCGAACCCGAAGACGAAGAAGAAGTACCCCGAGGTCCAGGTCGACACGGCCCTGAAGGATCCCACCTTTCACGCGAAGGTGACGAAGGAGTACGAGGCGTGGCTCGCTCAGGGCGCCCAGGCGCCGAAGGAGCTCGAGAAGCCGAAGGAGAAGATCGAGCTGGGGGACAAGGTGTCCGTACCCTCCGAGGTCACGGTGGGAGAGTTCGTGCGGGGGAAGGACGACGGTGAGGAGTGGACCGCCGTGGTCACGTACGTCGGTCCCGAAGGCATCATGTTCCAGCGCGTCGATCCGAAGACCGGGAAGGCGGTAGGGGCCTCGGACGCCATCTCGAGCAAGCTGTTCGCCGATAAGGAGCTGAGGAAGGCCGAACCGGTCGACCTTGGCGGCAAGTTCAAGATCGGCGACGTCGTCAGGATGGGCCTCGGGGAGGAGGACATGCCGGTCGTGGCGCTCAAGCCGACCGAGCACGGCATCCAGGCGCTCTGCCGCGAGCCGGGCGGCCTCCTGTCATGGGTTCACGAGAAGTATCTGAGGAAGTCTGAGGAGAAGAAGCCCGAGGAGAAGAAGCCCGAGGAGAAGAAGCCCGAGGAGAAGAAGCCCGAGAAGCCCAAGGGGAAGGCAGTCAGCAAGCCCGGCGACGTCGAGCGGTACGACGTGCTCCGCTGGATCTCCGACGAGCAGGAACGCTGGGGGGTCGTGAACGACAAGGGGCCGAACGGCGTCTGGGTCACGGAGTACGATCCCGAGACGGGAAAGGAGGTCGCCGAGGTCTGGTTCCCCGCCACCGGACTAGGAGGCTTGGGGACTGCCGGAGCGGAGAAGATCGACCCGAAAAAGGCCCCGAAGAGCGAGGGCGTCGTCGAGAAGATCAAGGAGAATTTTGGAGAGAAGGAGAAGAAGGAGAAGAAGGAGGAGCCCGAGGGCATGAAGGCCCTGACCGACGCCGAGAAGGACGAGATGTTCAAGGTCTTGGAGGAGTCGATCGACGCGTGGAACGGCTCGCCCTCGGACTTCACGAACCTCAGGAAGGAGCTAGAGAAGCACTTCGGAGAGGCTGCCTCCGCGCTGTACCCGGACGCCCTCGAGCAGATCGAGGGGTACATGGAGGCGCAGCTCGAGGATGCCCAGGCGGAAAAGGACGAGCCGGCGATCGACCACTGGACGCATCTTCAGGATCAGGTCGGCAAGGAGATCGAGAAGGTACAGAAGGCCCTCGGGAAGGAGCGGAAGAAGAAGGAACCCGCAGAGAAGCCGAAGGGGATCGAGGCCCTGACGGAGGCCGAGAAGAAGGAGTTTCAAGAGAGCTGTGAAGCCCTGGCGGAAGACTGGGATGGACTGGAATTCGACTTCGAGTACTTGAAGAAGCGACTTGAGGAGGACCTCGGGGACAAGTTCACGCCCGAGGTCCACGTCGAGGCCCTTGAGAACGTCAGAAAGCGTCTAGTTCATAAGATAGACGAGGTCGATGAGGACGAAGCAGAATCTCTTGAGGATTACATCACGGGGCTGCGTGAGCGGATCGATGCCATCAAGAAGTCCATCCACGAGAAGCTGGAGATTCCCGAGGGCAAGGCGAAGGTTGGCGACGAGGTGCTGGATGCCTCGCAGCTCGAGGAGGGGGACTGGATCCAGTCCGAGACCGATCCCGGCGACTTCTGGACGGGCAAGGTCGTGGAGGTCGGTCCCGACTACATCATGGTGCAGGACTACGTCCACGACAAGATGACGCTCGCGGGCAAGCCCTGGAGGCTCGAGTCGCACGAGATCGCGAGCGAGCCGACCAAGAAGATCGAGCCGAAGAAGGTCAAGCAGAAGCTGCCGGGCAAGGAGGTCAAGTCTCTGAAGGGGCTCGAGGCCGGGGACGTCCTCAAGATGTACGACTACGACAAGGACGAGCTTCTGACCGGCCAGGTCACCGACGCGAAGGACGACGGTTGGCGCGTCAAGCTGGTGGATCCGAAGACGGGCAAGGTGCTGGGTTCGCGCTTCCTCGATCCCGAGACCTTTGCCGACCGCTTCCAGGTACACAAGCTGCCCGCGTCCAAGATTCCGAAGAAGCTGAAGAAGCCGGAGAAGCAGGTCGGCGAGAAGATCGGAAACATCGGGGACGTCGCGGTCGGGGATCACCTGGTCCTCGCGCCGGTCGGCGACGAGGGCGAGAAGCTCCACGTACGGGTCCTCCACCTGCCCACGACGGCCATGCCCAGCCACGTCGAGGTGCAGCAATACGACCCCACGACGGGAGAGAAAAAGAGCCACCCGTACCTGATCTCCAAGTACGTCTTCGACGAGGGGAGGGTGTCGCGGGGGAAGCCACCCGAGAAGGAACCTGAGAAGCCGGAGGGGAAGCTGAAGGTCGGCGACAAGGTGACGGGTCCCGACGACCTCGAGGCCGGAATGGTCCTCGAGTACGGCGACAAGATCTACAAGATCATCAAGGAGGAGCCGTCGGGGCACTTCCGGATACGAGAGTTCAACCCGAAGACCGGGAAGTGGAAGACGAAGTCGAAGCTCCTTCACAGAGCGTGGGTCGAGCACCACATGCCGAAGCAGGGCTGGACCGTCACCGAGGATCCGACGAAGCTCGAGCAGCCCGAGAAGGCCAAGGAGCCCGAGAAGGCCAAGGAGCCCGAGAAGAAGCCCAAGGGGAAGACGAAGGCCGTCGACGCGGGCAAGTGGAAGCTCAAGACGGAGCACGTGCCCTTCGAAGACATCAAGGCCGGAGACGTGGTCCACACCAAGGACTACGGGCCCCAGCGAGTCGTCGGAATCACCGGCACCGGCGTCCGGCTCGAGTCCGGGGTCGTCCTCACGAAGTCCAAGCTCGAGAAGGGAAAGAAGGAGCACAAGGGGAAGTTCGTGATCTCCCGCGGCGACAAGCCGCAGAAGGAGACGCCCCCAGAGCCGCCCGAGAGGCCCGAGGGCAAGCCGGTCACGGCGCCCGACCAGGTCGAGACCGGCGACGTGATCGAGTACGAGCACAACGGAGTGACGTACCGCGGAGAGGTGGTGTCCTGGGACGAGCCCGGTCAGAAGTTCCGCGTCAGGGTCCTCTACCCGCCTCAGTACGTCGAGAAGTACGAGTCCTACGACGAGGAGACGGGCGAGAAGAAGTACAAGACGCCGTCCTTCGACCAGGCCAAGATCGACAAGAGGACGCCTCGGATCCTGACTAAGAACCAGATGGAGGCGTACGACGCGAAGGTCAAGGACTACACCGCGCAGCTCAAGCAGATCGACAAGAAGTACGCGGAGGACGTGGCCGAGTACGAGGCCGCGATGGCCGGCAAGAAGGAGGTCACGACCGGCGAGCTCAAGCACGTCCACGTCCCCGAGACGTGGAACCGCGAGAGCACGATCGCGCGGGATGCCGACCGCTTCCTCGAGCAGTACAGGGCCATGATCTCGGACGACGTGAAGAAGATCGTCCACGGCATGTCCGCCGAGCAGAAGTACTGGCACGGCACGTCCCCGATGTGGAAGGAGATGAGCCAGGGAGAGCGGAAGCTCGCGGCCGCGGGGCACCTGGCGGCGTCGCAGTTCAAGAAACTTTTGACGGACGAGGAGTGGGAGGCCTGGAGAGGCGCCATCTCGTCCTGGCAGGGTTCGAGTGGGGCCCACGCGGCCCACAAGCTCATGGGAGGACTGGAGACCCTCGGCGTCGAGGGCGGTCCGAAGTCGTTCGAGTCGGCCAACGTCCAGCACTATCGAGAGGAGGGACGCAAGAACGAGGCCCTGCACCGCGCGATAGCCAAGGCGATGGCCTACAGCCAGCTCGTGTACGACGCGCTCGGCCTCGACCATGTGACCGTCTATCGCGGCACCAAGACCAAACCTGTCAAGGACGCCGCGGCTGGCAAGAAGATCAAGACGACCACGGCCCGCGAGCTCGCCTCGTTCTCCATCGATCCGCAGGTCGCCTACAACTTCGGGAGCGCCTCCGCCGGCAAGCGCGTGGTCCGGTACCGCGTGCCCGTACACCGCCTGTTCGCGTCGCCGGTCACCTACGGTCCGCTGTCGTCGGCGCAGAGCCCCTACAGCGAGAACGAGTACCTCGTCATGGGTCAGGACGGAATGGTGGGGAAGGTCATGCCCAAGAGCAAGGGAGATTTCAATGCCCAGACGATGAGCCTCGACTTCGACCCGGAGACCGAGAAGCTCGCCGCGTGGCTGCCGGACGACGACGAGGTCCTCGAGATCGAGTTCTCCGAGTACGAGGAGGACTGGCTGAGGCCGCACGTCATCCGCGACTGGTGGCGCCCCCTCGAGCCGCCTGCCGTGAGGACGGCGGCTCGTCTCCTCGAGCTCGCGCGGCAGGACGTCGACTTCCGTCGGGCCGTGATCGGGGTCCTTGGACGGCCACGGAAGGCCCAGTACTCCCTGTTCGACGCGCCGCCGCAGACCCAGACAGAGTCCCAGGCGACGGCCGTGACGTTCGATCAGTGGTGGGCGAAGCGCTACGAGGGCGGCAAGAAGAAGATTCCTAACCCGAACCCGAAGACGAGGGACAAGTATCCGCAGATCCAGGCCGGCACGGCCATGAAGTATCCGGACTTCCGCAAGAAGGTGTTCGCGGAGTACCAGCAGGAGACCGGGCAGCAGCCCGCAGCACCGGAGCCGAAGAAGCCGAGGGTCGAGGAGGGTACGCCCGGGGTCCCCGAGGGGATGGAGCTGCCAGAGGAGTCCGTGAAGGGGCTCGCCAAGGTCTTCAAGGACATGGAGCAGAACCTCGAGAGCGCCGAGGGGCTCCAGCACTACGTGGAGGCCGTGGCCGAGGTGCTACCCCCGGACATCTCGGCCGAGGACAAGGAGCGCGTCCACAGGGAACTGATGAGGGACCTCGCGGGGTCCTTCAAGGCGCAGGAGCAGGCGGCGACGGCCGAGGGGGACGAGGGCGCGGCCGCGATGTACAAGGGCGTCGCGGACGGCATCGAGAAGCGCTTGACCGAGATGGCCGGGAAGCCGAAGAAGAAGCCGAAGCCGAAGAAGGAGCCCGAGAAGCCGAAGAAGGAGCCGAAGACAATCGACGTGGACTCCGGCGATTTCAAGCAGGTCGGGCCGCAGAGCGGCAGCAACCCTGGAGGCCTGTACGAGGCATCCGACGGCGCCCGCTACTACGTGAAGACCCCCCAGACGGAAGACCACGCCCGCAACGAGATCCTCACGGCCAAGCTCTACGAGCTCGGGAAGGGGTTCCGGACTCCCGACGTGGGCCCCGCCACCAGGAAGGGCAAGGTCAGCGTCTACAGCAGGATCATTCCCGACCTCGAACAGGACGAGCACGGGCTCAAGGAGGGCGACGTGCCGGGCGTCGGACGAGGCGTGGGCTTCGACGCGTGGCTCGCCAACTGGGATGTCGTGGGGCTCGAGTACGACAACCTGCTCCGGGACGAGGAGGGCGATGCCGTCCGCGTGGACACGGGCGGGGGGCTCCGCTACCGGGCCATGGGAAAGCCGAAGGGCAACGCGTTCGGCCCTGAGGTCACGGAGATGGACACGTTCATGGATCCGAAGCGTCGCTCGGGGTCTATCCTGAGCCGGGCCCCGTGGAAGGAGATCAGCGAGGGGATCGACCAGGTGCTCGCCATCCCCGAGGACAAGATCCGAGACCTCGTGGAGGAGTGGGGTCCGAAGGACGACGCGGAGCGCGAAAAGCTCCTGAAGACCCTCCTGGCGCGGCGGGAGTCCCTGGGAAGGTGGCGCGACGAGCACGAGAAGAAGAAGAAGACGGCCCGCGAGCTCGTGCGCCTGGCGCTGATGCACGGAAAGTTCCGGGACGGGTTCCTCGGCGAGATGCGGAGGCTCGGGGCGTGATCGACTGGACGGACTACTTTGCCAGGTCTCCTCGCGTCGCGAAGTGGACGCTCTTCGACGCGCCCGAGCAGAAGGAGAAGCCCGAGCCGAAGGAGCCGAAGAAGAAACCCAAGCCTCCGAAGGAACCCCCGACGTACACCCTGTTCGAGGCACCTCCCGAGAAACCCGCCGAGCCCGCCGAGCCCGCCGAGGTGCCCCCGGCACCTCCCGCCGCGCCTCCGAAGGCACCCGAGAAACCCGCCGAGTGGGATCAGTTCCTCGACCTGTTCTACGAGGGGGGCAAGAAGAAGGTTCCCAACCCGAACCCGAAGACGAAGAAGAAGTATCCCGAGGTCCAGGTCAGCACGGCCCTGAAGGATCCGACCTTTCACAAGAAGTTGGTGGCGGAGTACGAGGCGTGGCTGGCCAAGGAGAGCGACGTCGCGGCGAAGACGAAGAAGACGGAGGAGCCGATCAGCCCCCATCTCCAGGACCTGCACGACGAGCTCAAGGAGGAGATGAAGGGCGAGGCCCCCGAGGGCGAGGGGTTGGAAAAGCTGGAGGAGAAGAAGCAGGACTTCCTCGAGGAACTGCTCGAGGTCGTCGAGGAGATAGAGCAGGAACCCAAGCCGCTGAAGGAGGGGGAGCAGGTCGCGACCGTCTCGCAGCTTGCGGAGGGCGACTGGGTCGAGGGTTTGGCCGCGGGCGACAAGGACGATCCGTGGATCGGCCAGGTGAGGAAGGTCGAGACGCAGGAGGAGGTCCCCTACGTGCGCGTCGCCATCTACGACCCGGGCGAGCACAAACTGACCGGCGTCACGTTCGTCATGCCGGAGTCGAAGGTGGAGGCCGAGAAGGTCAAGCTCGCGCCGGATCCCGACAAGGTCACGACGCCCTCGGACGTGAAGATGGGAGAGGTGATCGCCTACAAGTACAAGGGGAAGGACTACGTGGGACGGGTGGTCGCCTTCGAGGACGGGGATAAGAAGTTCCGCGTCGAGGTGCTCGATCCCGAGACGGGGGTGATGGTTCAGAAGAAGCTGCCCTCCTTCGACGAGAAGAAGATCGGAGAGCGAGGCGTCGAGCTGGTCCGCGACTGGATGCCTTCCCTCGTCGAGAAGCACCCGGCGTCGGACGTCGACGTGGACGACATCGTCTACCTGGCAGGCAAGCCTCACAGGGTGAAGGACAAGGAACTCGATCCCGACCAGTTCGGATTCCGGTTCCGGCTGGAGAACGGGGTCTGGGTCAACCACATGGAGCTGGACCGGAAGCCGGGAACCAAGACCGACGAGGTCTACGTGTTGCCGGGCCCCGTCGCGAAGGAGAAGGGCGTCAAGCTAGCGCCGCCCGCGAAGCCGCAGGTCGGCCAGAAGGTGACGAGCATCGGACAGCTCGTCCCTGGTCTCGTCATGCAGTCCGCCTACGGGACCTTCAGGATACAGAAGGTAGATCCTGACGGAAGCCTCATCGCTCGCAAGCTGGATCCGCACAGCAAGCAGTGGGCGGCACAGTCGAAGAAGCTGGACTCGAAGTGGCTTCACCACGTCTTTCCGAATCACGACTGGAAGGCCATCGAGGATCCCGCGCCCAAGCCGGAGACGCCCGATCCGTTCAAGATGATAGAGGGCCTCTCGGTGGGGAAGGCGGCGGAGCTGAAGGTCGGGGACTTCGTCTCCTACACGGAGAACGACAAGGAGAGCGTTGGCGAGGTCGCGGAGGTCGGTGACGGTCTCATCATGTTGCAAGACTACGACCGCGCAACGGGCGAGCCGTCCGGCAAACCTTGGCTCGTTCCTGAGGAGTCCTTCGAGCATCGCAAGATGAAGAGGGCCAAGAAGCCCGAGGTCAAGGCCAAACCCAAGGAAACGAAGCCCAAGAAGGAGGGACCCGCGCATCCCAAGCCGAAGAAGGGCACGCACCTGACCGAGCCCGACGCGGCGAAGGTCGGAGACACCATCACCTGGGAACACGAGGGCAAGACCCACGTCGGGCGCGTCACCGAGGCCGAGGGACACCGCTTCTACGTCCAGACCGCCGACCCGAAGACCGGGAAGTTGAAGGACTTCTACGTGCTCGCCCAGTACGACCTCGACCGTCTGCCCGTCGCCAAGGTGGACGAGAAGGACCTCCCTGAGATCAAGATGCCGGAGGTCCCTCCGAAGCCCAAGGAGCCCAAGATTCCGAAGCCGCCCGAGAAGCCGAAGGGGATCTCCAAGCCGTCCGACGTGAAGATCGGGGACGAGGTGGAGTGGGAGCTCGGCGGGAAGACCTACCGCGGCAAGGTCGTGAAGTTCGAGGAGGACGGAAGATTCCGGGCCGAGGTCACGGGTCCGAAGGGGAGCAAGAGCCTCGGCAAGACGCCGTCGTTCGACGAGAAGAAGATCGCCGACCGCGACGTCCGGGTCTACGACCCCGAGAAGGCGAAGGCGTACGAGGAGGCCAAGGCCAAGCACGAGAAGGAGGTCGCGAAGCTCAAGGCCGATCACGCGGAGAAGATGCAGAAGTGGGAGGCGAAGAAGGCGGAGATCGAGGGGGCGAAGCACACCGCGAAGCGCCCGATCAAGAGGGAGTACGGGGAACACCTCCCCGACATCCCGGACGCGTGGGATCCGAACCACACGACACTCCTCCTGGCCGACACCCTAGTCCCGGTCTACGCCGAGAAGCACAAGAAGTTCCTGGAGGACACGCGCAGCAGCCTGCGCGAGATGATCAAGGTCCCCCCGGAGCTGAATACGACCGCCGCGGAGGAGATGTGGGAGGAGAGGCCGGAGGCCGAGAAGATGCTGGCGATGGGAGGCCACCTCTACGGCGACCAGTTCTTCGACCACGTCCTCACACCACAGGAGAGGGAGTCTCTCAGCAGCGCTCTCAAGTCCTGGCAGGGTAATCCGAAGCACCCCGGAGGACAGCGACTGCTGGGCGTGCTCGAGGGGATGGGCGTCGAGGGTCAGAAGAAGTCACACGACACCGGCGTGGAGGAGTACCGGGAGGAAGGGAGACACGACAAGGTCCTCCAGTCCGCCATCGCGAAGGCCATCGCCTACTCCCGGGCCGTGTTCGACAGCCTGGGCGTCGACCACATCACGCTCTATCGAGGGGGCCAGAACAAGGCCGTGGGAGCGGCGGAGCAGGGAGACATCGTCCCGATGCCCAACTCGCGCGAGCTCACGGGCTTCAGCACCAGCCCCCAGACGGCGTACGCGTTCGGAGACTACCGGATGAAGGCCAAGGTGCCGGTCTCCCGCGTGTTCATCTCGCCGGTGACCGTCCCGCACCTCGGGGGTCCGGGCTCCAGCTCGGGGTACGACGAGAACGAGTTCCTCATCGCGGGCCTCGCCGGCGAGAAGGTCAAGCGGATGGGCGATCACATAGGCGACTACGACGCGGACCTCATGAAGATGGCGTCCAGGATCGTCCGCGGGACCTCCGTGGACGAGGACGAGGAGGACGAGCTCGGCTGGCACAGGCACATGCTCGAGATCCGAGAACGGGCGAAGAAGAAGCTCGAGAGAAAGGAGGCGTCGCGTCGGCTCGCGAAGCTCGCCGCCCGTCACCCCGGCTTCCGCGACGCACTTCTGTTCGAGCTGCGAGGGCTCTTGAGATCCGGCGTCGGGTGTGGATTTGCTGTCCCACGCAGCGGAAGCGAGTGTGTCCCGATGAAGTGGACGCATACTTGAAAGAAGGGTGGATCAGGGGAAGGAATTTTCCCGGTTGATCTGTTCGACCCGCGGATCGTTCATGCCTGCCCCTCGGCACCAGGGGCTGTCTGAAGGAGACCATCGACATCTGGCCTCTCCTCGTTTTCTTTGTTTCAAATCCCTTTCCGCTTTCTGTGCCTCGGACCGGTTGGTGTAAGGCCCGAAAATGGCCTTCATCCGCCACGGCCGGTGCCGCGCGGTGTAGCGTCCTCCGTTGGGCTCGAGGCCGTTGTGCTGGCGCAGGCGTCTTGAGGGGTCGGTGGTCGAGCCCACGTAGTGGAAGCCCGGGAGGCGGCATCCCCGCTTCGTGAATCTCGGCTCCTGGCTCTCGATGACGTAGACCCACCACACGGCGCTGTCGCCTCTATACCGGGCCCCTGGGAGAAGGAGCTGCGCTCATGGCGAAGAGGTACCTGCTTCCCCTCGTGACGCTCGCCGTCCTCGGCTGTCCGGGCCTCGCCGGCCGGGTCCCGCGTCCTCCGACGTACGAGGAGTGCGTCCCGTCCCACTCGTTTTACCACGACCTCGCCGCGAGCACCGAGGACCTCTCGGAGCCGGGGGAGATCCCGAGCGATCCGCACGAGGCCCTCCTCCTGGTCGAGCAGGAGCTCGCGGACCTGGGCATCAGCATCGAGCCGAAGGCCCAGGGGATGGAGGACTGGTCGAAGTTCACGACGACCTTCCCCGACACGATTTTCGTCTCGGTCAGCTTCCCCGACATGGAGGAGGCCGAGAAGGCCGAGATCCTCTGGCACGAGCGTGCCCACGTGCAGCAGTACGACAGGTTCGGCGTCGAGGACTTCATCGTCGTGTACGCCTTCGCGGAGGGTAGGTGGGCGCTCGAGGTCGCGGCCTACAGAGAGAGCGACAGGGTCGCGCGCCTGTTCGGAGCGACCGAGGAGCAGATCCAGGCCCGGGCGGCTCGGAGGGCCGACAACCTCTACGACGAGTACGAGCTAGGCCTTATGCCGCGCGAGTGCGCCGTGTCGCGGGCCGTGGAGGTCTGGGCCCTCGACGGCAGGTAGGGTGTCCCGCGTGGCTCGCGGCCAGATCGTCACGCGCGCGGACCTCGAGGAGCGCTACCGAGACGCCGAGGTCGACGCGTTCGAGCCTACACACCACGTCCGCGTGCTGTCCCCGTCGGAGGACGCCATGTTGCGCGAGGACTATGCCAGGCTGGACGATGGGGACGGAAAGGTCCGTTACGCCTTCGTCCCGGGACAGGAGGAGCCCGTCTACGCCGTGCTCTCGACTGGACTCTGGCAGTGTCTCGCGATACACGGTCGCGTGCGTGCCCGCGAGGTTCGATACAAGGTCGAGCACGTTCCTCAGTCGGAGCTGTGTGGCCTCGTGTACTTCGTGCAGTCGGGCGACGACGGCCCGATCAAGATCGGCTGGTCGCGGGACGTCGTGCGACGCGTCGCGGAGCTGCAGACGGCCAACGCCCACGCCCTGGTTCTGCTCGGGGCCGTGCCCGGTACGATGGAGGACGAGGCGGCGATGCACGCCCGCTTCGCCCACCTGCGGATGGAGGCCGAGTGGTTCCGCAACTCCCCTGAAATTCACGCTTTTCTGCGGGAGCGTCGGTGAATTCCTTATAAAGACCACCTACTTAGCAGGGACCTGAGAAACGCTGTCATGCCAGAGTCAGCCCGCATAACTAGCGTGAGCGTCGAGTCGGCCGTCAAGTTCGGTCAGTTCGCGAACGCCTTTCGGGTGGTCGAGGAGGTCGGACCCGACTGCCTCCTCGACTTCATGATCTACTCCGCGGCCGAGGACGCCGCGAGGGTGGTCGCCCGCATTCGCGTGCGGCGGGACTTTCTTGAGCCTATAAGGCAGAGCCTCGGCGACGCGATACTTGAGTTTGACGGCGACGACGACCGCGCACCGGCCGCCGGAGACATCGTCTTCCGGGACGTGCGGCCACTCAACTGAGACGCGGGTCCGCGACGCCGGTAAGGTGGAGCCGAATCGGTTTTCACCAACCGGGACTCGACCTCATGTCCGAGATCGACTTTCAAGTCAACGAATTTCGCAAGTACGAGGCCGTCGTCGACGGGATCTCCTTCGGTTTCATCGACTCAGGCGCGGGCGGCTACAGTCCGCGCAAGGGAGAAGTCGTTCAGTACGACGGCACGACCGTGGTCCTCAAGGACGGCCGCGAGTTCACCGACGTTCCGCAGCTGCGCACCGCGATAGTCGAGGGATGGTTCGTGCCCATCGGAAAGGGGACCACGGGCTACCGCCCGAAGGCGGCGGGCGTGAGGGTCAGCGCCACCGAGACGCGAGGTCAGGAGCGTCCCGTCAAGACGACCATCGAGACGACCGACGCCGAGGAGCGCGAGGTCGGCAGCGTCGAGGAACGTCGTGAGAGCCGCGAGCGCACGAACCGCGAGGCCACCCGACGCGTGCCCCTCGAGAGCCAGGCGGCCAAGGACGCGATGGCCCGAACGCCGGGTTGGGACAGCGGGGACCCCGACGTCAACGACTTCGTCGAGACGCTCGAGGGCGCCATCGAGGCGGAGCTCATGCTCCGGGAGATGATGGCGGAGAACGAGGCGCAGGAGGAGGCTCAGCGAGATCGCGAGGAGAAGGAGCGCGCCAGGGACGAGGCGGACATCCTGGCTATGCTGAACTCCGTGGAGGACTCTCCGTCGAGGTCCGCCAGGTCGCTCCCGGTGGAGAGGGACGATGACCGGCTGGAGATGCCCATAGTGCGCGAGGATCCGAGCGAGAACGCGGGCGACGTCGTCGGGAGCGTCAGCAGGCGCAACGAGCTCGTCGTGGAGCGCGAGCAGGAGATCACCCTCGACGTGGCCCCTGCCGCGCCCGAGCGCAAGGCTCCGAGTCCCAGGCCGAGGATCGGAGGCGCGGGGGCCGTCGTCGTGGACGAGCAGCGCGAGGTCGGACAGATCGCGCTCTCGGGAAGCGCAGCTCCCGTGCGGCTCGACGAGAGTGCCGAGGTTCGTCCGAGCGGCACCGACTCGATCAGGATGGGGGAGGTGGAGGTCGGAGGCCGGAAGAAGGTCGCGACCGCGGAGTCGCAGGACGGCGTCGCGGTGGGTCGCGTGCTGTCGCCCACGCAGCAGAGTTTCACGGCCACCGACGCGAACACCTCGAGCACGGCGATCCAGCGCACGGCCGAGGGCAGACGGGTCCAGGTCGAGAAGTTTGCGGTTGACAGGGACCAGGAGGTGGCGGCCACCTCCGAGAAGGGCGGCGCGGTGGCGACCGGGGACGTGCAGGAGCCTCGCGCGGGCGACGACTTGACCGACCTGCTGCCGGATGCCGCGAGGGGAGCCGAGCCCGAGCCGAGGGCGGACGCGGCCTACGTGGCCGTCAAGATGATGCTTCCCGAGTTCGAGTGGAATAGGGACCGCCCTCTCGCGCAGCGCGTCGAGGACGCGATGAAACACGTCAAGAACCCGATGTACGTGAAGGGCATCCTGGCGGTGGAGACCGAGCACGGACGCGAGGCGATCAAGAAGGCCCTGGCGGACGAGCTGTCGGGAAAAAAGGCCAAGAAGGCCAAGAAGAACGTGAAGGGCAAGGAGGCGGCCGCGAAGGCCTGACCTCGGTTTTCGGCCGATGAGGGCTCTTCTTGTGAGAGCCCCCGCCGTGTCTTTTTCACGTAACGCAGGCAGCCAGGCCGGATGGGCCCTGATCTCCGGGGGCGTGAGCGCCGCCAGGGTCGAGGCGCACCGTCTTCACCAGATGATCAACAAGGTCCTGAAGCTCGTGGAGGCGAGCCCCGAGAAGGAGCACCTGTACCGTCTTGCCGGGGACCTGATCGTGGACGTGCCCCGGCGCCTCGAGAACCTCGAGAAGGAGCTCGACCAGACGAGTTACGCGTTGTCCATTATGGGCAAGGACCACCTCAAAGACCGCCTGCCGATCTCGAACCGCAACCTCGTGGACGAGACGGTTCAAGGGGCCAGGGCGTTCGGAGTGCCGATGAGGCGCGGCTCTCCGCGGAAAGTCCTTGAGCGCCACCTCGCGCGCCGCGTGGCCCGTCGCAGTCTCGGGAGGGGGTGACGTGCCCGACTTCGGGATCCGACTGGCGCTGTCCGAGTTCGGAAAGGCCGTCGAGGGGAAGCGCTTCAGGCACCCTGAGACGGGGAACATGGTGCTCTACACGTCGCTCCCCATGGCGGAGCAGCATCGGATCTACGAGGCCTGGAAGGCGTACAGGCAGGGGATCGCCGACGCGCCGAAGCAGGGCACGAAAGTCGACGACGTGACGAGCCTCGGCGTCGGCGACCGGATCCGGGTGCTGGGACCAACCCAGACCGTCGACGCCGTCGTGACGCAGACGGGAGCCTCGAGCGCGTTCGTGCGCCGAGTGGACCCGAAGACGGGCAAGCCGAGCGGCAAGACGTTCAACGTGACGCAGGACGCGGTGGAGGCGTTCGAGATCCAGAAGCTCCCGGAGGGGAAGGTCCCCGAGTCCGAGAAGAAGAAGCCTCCTCCAAGGCCCGAACCCCCGCCGTTCAAGATCGACGACCGGTGGGACCGCCTTGAACTCGATGATGTGTTCGAGGACGACGTCGTGGCCTACCGGGAGGGGGACAAGACGTACATGGGTCGGGTCATGCGGATAGATCTGCCGCATGAGAAGGCCAAGAAGGCGACCGGGATCTGGGTCGCGCGGATCGATCCGAAGACGGGCAAGCGGACCGACAAGAAGATGCACATGTTCGGTCCGAAGAGTCTCAAGGACTCGAACGTGAGGCTCGTCCCTATCGAGGAGCATCCGCAGGCGTGGAGCGGCTACGCGGACTATGGCTACCCGCAGGGGTGGGGCGGCTACGAGGACGTCTACTCGGGCCCGATGCCGAAGCACAAACCGAAGCCGCTCACTCCCGAGGAGAAGGCCGAGCTCGAGGAGAAGCGGAAGGAGCAGGAGGAGGAGAGGAAGCGACGCGAGAAGGCGCGGAAGAAGGCCGTCGAGCGCATGGGCGAGACTGGCGAGCCCCTGAAGGCGGTGAAGGACGCTAAGGAGGGGGACGTGATCGCGTTCCACTGGGACGGCGACGTGGTCCACGCCCGCGTGATCGAGGCCAAACCCGACGTGTTCTTCACCATCGACGTCGACCCGAAGACCGGCGAGGTGCTCGAGGAGACACGGTACGACAGCTGGCGCTCCTACGACCTCGACAAGCACGACGTGCACGAGGTCGACGACGAGCACAAGCCCGACGACCCGTGGAAGGAGAACGTCCGCAAGATCCTGAAGTCCCTCAAGCGTCTGCCCGAGGATCCGAAGAAGTTCTTCCGGCAGGACAAGGAGGCCGAGCTCGTCGACCTCAGCAAGATCAAGCCGGCGAAGATCCGCCTCAAGGGCGTGATGAGCGCGAACAACTTGATGGCGAGCGCCGAGGAGGGCAAGTTCCAGAAGCGCAAGCCCATCTCGCTCGTCGACAACGGAGACGGCACCTACACCGTCCGGGACGGGAACTCGACGTACACGAACGCACGCCTATCTCAGTGGGAGCAGATCCCCGCCGTCGTCCGCACGGCCGAGGAGTGGGACCGCATCGACAAGGAGGAGGAGGAGCGTCGCAAGAAGCAGATCGAGCGGGCGAAGGAACTCGCGAAGCACCGCCCTCCCGGACTCACCTGGACCGGCTTGGCCGAGCAGTACGGATTGGGACAGCAGCAGGGTCTCATGTTCCCCTCCGTTCACGGCGGTCCCGCGGGCGGCAAGTGGAAGCCCTCCAAGAAGCCGCCCAAAGGACTTCCAGCTGGGTTCGAGGGACCTCCCGTCGGCGAGGTCAAGGAGCTGAACAAGGGAGACCTGTTCGGGTGGAAGGCCACTGACGACACCTGGTACGTGGGGCGCGTCGTCGGGCGCAAGGGGAAGTCCCACGCGACGTTCGAGGTCCTGCACCCCGAGACAGGACGGCCCCTGGAGAAGCGCACCCGCACCCTTCGCGACACCCTGCTCGAGAAGATGAAGGTGTGCCACCTGTCGGACTACGAGTTTCCCAAGGGCATGCAGAAGGGGCCCAAGAAGCGCCCGAAGGAGGTCAAGGGACCCGTCATCTCCGACGCCATGGGAGCCGAGGAGGGCGACTGGCTCGGCTACGATCACAAGGGCCGCTGGTACGTGGCGCAGGTCTCCAAGGCGTACAAGGACGGGCTGGACGTCGAGGTCTATCATCCCGAGACCGGCGAGCGCATCAGGGGCCGCGACAGCCTCCTCACGGACCACGACATCCACGATAAGGTCATCCGGCTGCTCAAGGACTTCAAACCACCAAAGAAGAAGCAGGCCGCGGTCGAGGAGATGCGGCGCGTGCTGGCCGAGCTCAGGACGGCCTACCGTCCCCGGTGGCAGGATGTGCCCGGCTACAAGACGCTGGTGGACGAGGACTCCGAGAAGGGGATCCTGCCCTCGCAGACGGAGTCCGCACCGCCCGACCCGGGCCAGGACAGGCTGGACGCCATGTGGCCCGTCGAGGCTCCGAGGCCGCGCGAGAAGGAGCGCGCCCTCCCGCTGCCCTCGGATCACGACCGCCTCCGCGACAAGAGGATAGGTCCTACCTATTACAACAAGCCGCGCAAGGTGCCCTACCGCACCCTCTCCGTACCCGGCGAGGACTACGGCCACCCGACGAAGTTCGACTATTACTTCCCCACACGACGCCACGAGAACCTGGCGGCCGAGACAGACGACCCGTACGAGGAGGAGCCGACCGATGACCAGCTCGAGGTCGAGGGGGCGGGACCCTTCCCCACGCAGCACCAGAAGAACCAGGGAGGTACCGCGAAGACCTACTCGCGGCGCCGGTACATGCGAGAGCGCGAGAAGAAGAAGAGGGAGGAACGCAAGGAGTATCGGACGCGCGGGAAGCGACTCCCGGCGGAAAAGCTCAAGCGGAAGTACAGGCGCATGTACCCGCACAGGTACGAGCGCAGGGGCATCGGGGTAACGACGCCGGCCGAGCGCAGCCGAGAGTGGCGCCGCGAGCAGGGGGAGGAGAAGGAGCGCGAGGAGAGGCGTCGGAGTGCCAGCCTCGAGGCCCTAGCCGACGCCGTCGCGATCCTCGGCCTCGAGCTCGACGCGGCGAACTGGCCCGTCAACTGGAACACGCACGTCAAGAAGACGAAGCCTCCCGAGCAGCTCGACCAGAACTACCAGAGTCCCGGAAGCGTGCCGCGCGACGACCCCTCCAAGCAGAGGGGGGAGTCCCTGCGCGCCCCAGACCTTCCGGCCAAGCCGCAGCGCGGCCTGAAGTGGGAGGTCGAGCCCCCAGCCCCGGGCGGGCTCGACTACCCCATCACGGACATCAACAACCCCACGGACGGCTCGGGGAGGGTCATCCCGATGTCCTACTACACGGAGCTCGTGAACCGGACCCAGGCCGAGCCCGATCCGCGCCAGGACAGGTACCTGCGCAACGACAACTTCGAGGTGAAGGTCGCCTACACGCTGCCCGAGATCCTCAAGCGCGTGGACTCGAAGATCAAGATGCGGGCACAGGACTACGTGCCGAGGCTCGCGCGGACGGACACGAAGAACTGGATCTGGCACTGGAAGGTCGGGGACCACACTGTGAAGGTCCAGGCGTTCAAGCGGGGCCGGGCCGAGAAGCTCCCCAAGCTCAACCTCAGGATCTCCTGCTCGTGCCCCTACTGGCGATGGTGGGGCCCGGCGCACTGGGCGACGCGGAACGACTACCAGAGCGGCACCGCGCCGGGGACGGCCACCTATCCCCGCGTCCGAGATCCCGCCCACTGGCGCCCCCTCTGCAAGCATGCCTACGCCGTCCTCCAGAAGTCGCTGGACTTCTTCGTGCGACCCGAGAAGAGCCCGCTCAGGAAGCTGGGAATCCGGTTTTCCTTCGATGGGGAGGACGCAGTAGAGGTCGAACCCGTGAGCGACGACTCAGCGGTGCGCGTGGCGCGGACGACGGTCGAGCGCGAGCTCGGACGCCGGGTGGCTGCCCGGTATCTTGGCCGGAAGGAGACCTAGGGATGCCGCTCTACAGCTACCACTGCGAATCCTGCGACCGCGACTTCGACGAGATGGCGAGGCTGGCCCAGTACCAGGACCCTCAGCCGTGCCCCCTCTGCGGAGCGATGGCGCCTCGCGTGATCGGGGGTCGATTCCCGGGCTTCATCCTCGCGGGCGACGGGTGGGCGAGCAAGAACGAGCGCATCCGGGGCCAGATGCAGAAGAAGAACGAGCGCCTGGCGGCCAAGGAGCGTGAGATGAGGGGAGACGGCATGCTGCCGTCGCTCCAGCCCAACGTGGGAGGCGAACGCACGAAGTCCTGGGCAGACGCCGCCAAGCTCGCCAAGGAGAAGGGCAAGGACACGAGCGGGTACGAGCGGCTCGCCCGTCAGGAGGGTAAGTCCGCATGAGCTTCCCGATCCCCACCCCCAACGTCCTGGACCGGTCCGCGGGACACGCGGTGCTCCAGTACGTCAACGATCCCAACATCCTCGGATACCGGCTCAGGGTGGCCGATAACCTGGACAACGCCTACGGGGCCGCGAACGGCGTGGGCGGTGCGGGGACGTTCGCCCTGACGGCCCTGGACGCGAACCGCGGAACCGTCCACGTGACGAAGACAATTCGCATGCGCCGGACGGCGCTGTCGGGCGACTCGGTTCGAGGCCAGACTCGCATGGTCTTCGATCCCGGCGAGTTCTTCGGCGCGAGTCCGGTGGTGCCCCCCGACAGCAGCCTGTGGTTCGTTCGAACGCAGATCCGGACGGTGGCGTCCCCCACGTTTCCCGTGGGAGCGGACAACACGAACCAGTCGATCATCAGCATCGTGCAGGACCCCGAGTTCTTCTCCGTGCCCCGACCGGCCCTGACGCTCTACGGAACCGCGCCCGCCATCGGGGCCGTTCCGGGCCTCCCGGCCCCGCCTCAGGCGATGGTGTTCGGAGTCCCGGCGTTCGCGGACGCCATGGTCGTCACCAACCACGGAGCAGCTCCTCTCTACTTCGGCGCCGCCCTGGATCAACCTCTCATGCAGATCGACGCCGGGACCAACATCTCGCACGCGAGCGGCATGAAGGACGAGATCGTGATCTGTGCCGCGGGCGCCAACCCACAGTTCTCGGTGCTGCTCTCCACCGTCACGGGGATGCGCTAAAGGCTGGCTCGGCATGAGTTTTCCGATTCCCACCCCGAACGTGCTGGACAGGTCCAAGGGCTTCATGCTCCTCCAGTACATCAACGACCCCAACATCCTCGGCTACCGGGTCCGGGTCGCGAACAGCCTCAACGAAGCTTACGGGCCGTTCAACGGGTTGCCGCTCGCCCTGGCAGGCACGACGGCGCTCTTCGACGTGGACCGAGACTGCACGTTCATCTCCAAGGCGATTCGTCAGCGAAGGACGGGCATCTCCGGGGACACGACTCGAGGGCAGACGCGGGCCATCTTCGATCCCAACGAGTTCTTCGGTCTGAGCGCGCAGGTTCCCCCGGACAGCGGGCTGTGGTTCGTTCGAACGCAGATCCGGACGGTGGCCAGTCCGGCCTTTCCCGGTGCGCCCGCGGACAACACGAACCAGTCGATCATCGACATCGTCCAGGACCCTGAGTTCTTCTCCGTGCCGCGTCCGGCGCTGACCCTGCACGGGAGAGCGCCCGACCTGCCCGGGGCAGCTCCCGGGTCCCCTGCGCCACCTCAGGCGATGGTGTTCGGGGTTCCCGCGTTCGCGGACGCCATGGTCATCACGAACCACGACGCGGCATTCCCGCTGTACTTCGCCGCCGCCCTAGACCAACCCCTCATGCAGATCGACGCCGGGACCAACATCTCGCACGCGAGCGGCATGAAGGACGAGATGGTCATCTGCTCGACCGGCGGGAATCCCGACTTCTCGCTCCTGATCTCCACCGTGACCGGGATGCGCTAGCGCCGCGCTATCGGTTATCCGTTTATAGGCCCCTTCAATACAGGAAGGGACAGCCTTCTGCCCTCAGTCCGGCAACGGAGGAGTTTCACGATGCCATTCATCATCATGCGGAGGAGCGACATCCCGAACGGGGTCCTGCAGGTCGACGACCTCAAGCCGAACGACTCGCAGCGTAACTACACGCTAGATCCCCCGGGCCAGAGTGGGTACGTCCGAAACATCCCCGCGAACGAGACCGTCGTCACGGTCGGCGCGGGACCGATCCTCATCCTGCGCGACGTCTGCGGGCTCGCAGGCTACCTGATCGACAACGTGGAGGACAGCGCCGGGACGGCCATCACGGCAGCGGTCGCCAACACCGCGTCGGCGGCGATCATAGTCCGGGCGCAGGCGGCCCTCACGGTTCAGACGGCCGACGTCGACGCGGAGCTCGTCGCCGCCGGTGCAGGGGCCGGCACGGGCCTCACGGCTGGCAACTCGACCGGTCTCCTCGTGGAGTTGCTGAGCCTGCTCTCCGGCGCGGTGTACGACCTTCCGGCGGGCAGCGAGGTCGAGACGGCGGCCAACCTCTTCAACGCGACCCGCATGGGTTCGTTCGTGACGACGCCCGGAGTCAAGTTCGTTCGACAGACGGGCGCCTTCAACGTCTCGAACGGCGCGGGGGACCTGTTCAGGTACAAGCAGGCGAACTTCGAGTACGCCGGCGTGCTTGGCCCCGCCATCACGGTCTACAGCAACACGGGCGCCATCCTGTAAGGAGGTCTGAAGATGCCGTACATCATCATGAAGCGGAACGACATTCCCGACGGGACGCTCCAGGTCACCGACCTCGAGCCCAACACCTCGCAGCGGAACCTCACGCTGGAGCCCGTGGGTCAGACGGGTTACGTCAACGCGGTCCAGAACGACACCGTGGTGCTGTACCAGCCGGGCGGCGGCGGGACCCCGATCCTGCTCCGCTGGCAGGCGAGGGGGCTCGGCGCGTGGCTCGGGACCAACGTGAACGACGGGACCGGCGTCCAGGCTCAGGGGGTGATGACTCCGACGCTCACGCCGCTGACCGGAATCGGCGCCCCGTACTTCACGATCAACGGGGTCATCTTCGTGGCGACGGCCGGTCCCATCCCCCCCGGAATCCCGGGGGTGTTCGACGCCACGCTTCCGCTAGGGCCCGGTCCCGGCACCATGAGCTGGGACATCGCCACGCGGATCAACGACGTCGTCAACGGGCTGAACGGCATCGTCGTCGCCACGCCGGACGTGCCCGCACCCGGCGACGTCCTGGTTCAGGCCGTGGCCGTCGGCACCGCCGGCAACGCCATCGACTTCACGGACGTGTCTCCGTTCCCCGGCGAGATCGCGATGGTGCCTCCGGGCGGGTTCCTGGCCGGGGGCGCGGACGCCGACTCGCTCACGGCCGCGGAGATCAACACGAGCTCGGCGGCCATCCTGGCCCTGTACGCGTACGGAAACCTCACGGCCGGCGCGGGAGTCCTCAACCTGGCGGCCATCAACGGCGCGATGGCGGCGGGCGCCATCACGGCGGCACAGCTGCCCGAGGTGCTCGACATCCTGGCAGGTCGTCGCTACGTCTGTCCCAAGGACGTGCAGATCGACGCGGACGGGACCACGTTCGACGTGCAGCCCCCCGTCGGCACCACGGGCGGCCCGGGCTTCGTGGCCGGGAGCTATCGCAACCTGTTCGCGAACGACGGCCTTCCGCTCTCGTTCGTCGTCGGCCAGCTTGCCCAATTCCGCGACAACGGCTTCATCTACCGCGGCGTCGCGGGCAACCCGAACGGAGAGGCCGTGGTCGTCTACAACGACGACGGAACCCTGTACACCCCGTAAGGAGATCAGGAAATGGCTGAAGTTTTCCTCATCATGCGCCGCACGGACATCCCCGACGGGGTACTCCAGGTGGTGGACCTCTGGCCCAACACGTCGAGCAAGAACTACATCTACCCGCCGGGCCTCGGCCAGACGGGATACGTTCACAACATCCCGACGCCGGTCATCGCGGGCAGCGTGGCCGCGGGTCCGCCGGTCGCCGCGACGGCGGATCTGACCGGAGTCGCGGCCTACCTGATCGGCAACATCGACACCACCGCCGGTGCGGGGAGTCCCCCGTTCACGGGGGCCCAGGCCGCCGCGGCCGCCGCGGGTCTGGTCGCCATCGCCCAGGCGGGAACCGTTCTCAATCTGGCGGCCGTGGACGCCGTCCTGGCGGCCGTCGTCGCGGGCACCTCCCTGACCGGTGGTGGCTCGACGGGCGTCCTCACGGAGCTCCTGAGCGTCATGGCGGGTGCCGGGTACGAGATCACGAGTGGCACCGCGATCTCGGACGGGGCCGGAAACTTCGCCGGTCGCGTGGGCGCCTTCGTGCCGGGCGTCTACAAGCAGCTCTACGACACCGGGTACTTCCTGCTCTCGAGCTGGAACGGGAACATCTCGCTGATGGAAGGCCCGAACTTCACCTACGGCGGAGTCACGGGAGCGGCGATCACGACCTACTCCGCCACCGGCACCATCGTCGTGCCGTAGGTCTTCGGGACGCCGGCCACGTGCGGGTCGGCGTCCTTCTCCTCCCCCTCTCGGGGACGGCCAAACCAGACATAGGAGATGGAATCATGACGGACAGACCAGACGAGAAGGGCAACGGGTACAGGACGAGCGACCTGTACTACGCCGCGTACCTGAAGGTGGCGGGAGTGAACCTGCTTGGCACCAAGAGAGAAGGCGGCCGCGTCTTCTTCCTGTTCGAGGACGGAGAGGGCCTCCGCGACCTCAAGCAGCAGTACTACAACCGCTCGAGCAAGGTGCCGGCCCTGACGTACGCGGACGAGATCAAGGTCATGAAGGCCCTGACCCACGACGACAGAGGAGACGGTGCCCGTGCGCCTTGAGCAGCTGATCGACGGCAACGACGAGGTCCAGCAGCACGTCGCCGCCGAGCGACGAAAGCAGGGTCTCACCGCCGTCTCCCCCATGGCCCGTCGGGCGATAGAGAAGGAGATCCTGCCCCAGATCGAGGAGAGTGTGATCTCGGCGGAGAGCGCGGAGGACCTGTGCGCCTCGACCAAGCGCTCCATCGAGGCCGCGTTCAGCTACAAGAACGAGATCTACACGCGCCTCGTCAGCTACAAGGGCATCGACCAGTCCGACCAGCAGTTCCTCGCCGACCTCGTGATCGTCATGGACGAGTGGCTCCGCGGCGTCAAGGCGGCCCTCGAGAGGAAGGAAGAGGAGGAGGAGGTCGAGGAGGAGCCCGAGAAGCGGGAGGTCGAGGTCACCGTGAAGGTCGAGACCGAGGCCTCGAAGGAGCGGGAAGGGGTCGTCGTCAAGGACGTCGAGGGCGGCGCCGAGATCGACGAGCGCGACCCCTCCGCCGTGTTCGACCTCAGAGACGTGAGGTTGTAGCCCGTGTCGGTCTCGTTCAACGTCGGCCAGGAGCTCGGCCGGAACGACCTCTCCATCTTCCTCGTGGACGAGTTCGGCGTTCCGGTGAACGCCGCCGAGATCAGCTTCGCCATCTACTTCGTGGACAAGAGCTCGGGTCCGCCGGGCGTCGAGGTGCTGATCCCCCCGCTCGAGCGAACTCCCGTGAACCCGGCCGTCGGGGAGTACTACGCTGCCGTTCTCGTCCCTCCCGGGGCCTCTCCCGGTGACTACCGGATACGCTGGAGCTTCAGGAGGACCCTCGCGGACGAGATCCAGGAGGTCGTGCAGGAGTTCGGGGTGAGCGATCCCTCCGCCTGCACGGACGGGCAGCCGCTCTTCTCGGCCTGCGTGGCGAGCCTGGTGGACAAGTTCAGGTACGCCGTCCGAGACGCGAACCCGGACCGCAACTACCACTTCCGGCCCCCCGAGCAGGAGGGAGTCGTCAAGAAGTACAACCGGGTCTTCGGCTACATCTGGGAGGACCACGAGATCGTGGTCTTCCTTGAGATGTCCCTCGACTGGTTCAACTCTCTTCCGCCCGAGACGGCCGAGATCAGCACCCTCGACATGCTGTGTGCGCGCAAGCCCAACTGGCGCACCTTCATCATCTGGGGGGCCATCGTCCACGCCATGTTCGCGTTGGCGGCGAATTGGGTCGCCGACGAATTCTCCGTGGACGGCGAGACTCTCGTACGCGTACACTTGCCGGAGGGGGGCACGTGTGAGCTTCCGATTTCCGAACTCTACGAGATCTGTGTAGAGGATGCTGACTAAGCGACAGGTTCTTCAAGAGTACGGCTTCAACGCGAAGACGTTCGACGCGTTGATCGAGACCGGCATCGTAAAGGTCGTTGTGCGCCCAGGAAAACGGAAAACCGTCTTCGTCCCGAAGGCGAGCTTAGACAGTCTCCTTGAGGGTGAGCACTATGTCGTGTGTCGGTGTTGTGGTTCCCGTCAGGCACAGATCTCGACCAAACACCTACGGTCTTGTGCTGGCGTTTCCCTTCAAGAATATCGTGAAAAGTACCCGGACGCGTTTCTTATGGCTCGTTGGACGGCTAGGAGGCGGTGCAAGACTCCGGTACAGCGCGCGGCGCAAAGCGAGAAACTGAAGGCTAGATTCACGACCAAGGTCGGAGAGGAGACGAGGCGCGTCATCTCCGAAGCGTCGAAGCGTATGCACGAGAAGGGGTACCGAGACCGTGCCACCGTGCATCTAAAATCTCTGAACCAGTCTCCCGAGATGAGGGAGATGCACAGGACACACACTCAGGCGCGCTGGAATCAGGGAACCTTACGAGAGACGGTGACCTCGTGGCATGCCGAGAACCGTGAGCGATCCCTGGCTTCAATCGCCCATGCCCGTAGACATCTCCAAAGGATAAGCAGGCCTCACCGAAAGATGAAGGCGGCGATGAAGGAGGCGGGCTTGCAGGAGTTCCAGACGGAGTACCCGGTCGCCTGGTATTCCATCGACGAGGCAATGCCCGGTCTGCGTCTCGCTGTCGAAGTGGACGGTTGTTACTGGCACGGGTGTGAAAGTTGTGGGATGCCTGGGACGTCTCGGATTCGTCGCATTGACAAGTCCAAGCAGACTTACCTGGAAAACCGAGGGTGGACGGTGCTCAGATTCCCGGAACACCGGATCAACCGGGATGTCCAGGGTTGCGTCGCGGAGTTGTTGACCATCGTGAATGAGATGGGAGGGCCGTCGTGATCGAAAACGACATACGTCGCGCCATCAGGGAGGCATACAGGGCTGGCACCCTTGCGGTGGAAGCGGTGGAACCGGACTCTGGTCGCGTGGTTCGACGGCCACTGGAGAAAGTGATGCGCCACGACGTGCGTCACAAGCGGGCTTTTCGCGTGGCTACCGAGAGGGGAGACGTCATCGCGACGGAGGACCACTCCTTGTTCCTTCGGGCCGAAAATGGCATCAGAGAAGTCCAGACGAGCCACCTCGTGGCCGGAGACCGGATTGTCGCTGTCGCAGACGGTGATGTGGTGGGGTTGGAAGTTGTTCACATCGAGGAGGTTGATACGCGGCAGCACATGTATGATCTGTCGGTTCCTGGACCGGAGAATTTCGTGATCGCGAACGGAATAGTGGCGCACAACTCGTATAGCATCGGAGGAATCAGCCTCGATCTCGAGCGGTCGTCGAAGTACGAGAGCCTCAAGTCCAACGCCGAGGGACAGCTCGACAAGGCTGCCGAGGCCAAGGCGCGGACCGTGAAGTTCATCCGCGGTCTACAGCAGCCGAAGTTTGGATTCGGCGTGAGGTCGTCCTTCGGCCCCCAGGTGGGTCGAGGGGTTTTGTCGCCCCGCTCGTTCGTTTAGTGAGGTTTCTCACATCGGCTTGATTTCCTTCATCCTCCTGACTCGGTTACATTGTTACGAGTGACCGAGATTCGCTGTCCCGCGTGTCAGAAGCTCCTCTCGTCTCCCAAGGCCGTCCCCAAGCACACGAACGGCTGCCCAAAGTGGGACGAGGTGATCGGTGTGCCGCCGTCAGAGTTCGACTTCGACAGGCACTTCCGGCGGGGTCTCTGGGCTCCTGAGAAGGTCGAGAACGAGGACTACGTCCGTTGCCTGCTCTGTGCCGCCGAGGGCGCAGAGGTCCGCGTGAAGCGTCTGAGCGACCACCTCAAGCGCGTGCACGACGGCATGGAGCGCAGGGGGTACGAGGAGCGGTTCCCCCGAGCCCCGGTCGTCGCCCGTTCGTCGGGGGCAAAGCGGAAAGAGACGACCCGACGGAAGTACGGCGTGGACAACGTAGGGCAGAGCGATGGGGTCAAGGAGAAGACGCGCCGGGCTGCCCGAGAGAAGTACGGGGTCGATCACCACCTCCAGGCCGAGGAGGTGAAGAAGCGTCGGGCCGAGACGAACCTTGAGCGCTACGGGGCCGAGAATGTGTTCAGGGCGGAAGGTGTGAAGGAGAAGATCCGCACATCGATGCTCGAGCGTCACGGGGCCGAGAATCCTCAGCGGGTTCCCGAGATTCGGCAACGCACGCGGCGGACCATGTTGGAGCGGTACGGGGCCGTCTCGTTCCTCCAGTCCGCAGCTTGGCACGCCGCGCTGGCGCGTGCTCGGGGAGAGCGCGAAAAGGCCCGGAGAGAGGGGTTGATCGCCTCGGGCCGCTACGAGGTCTGTCCCCACTGCGACGAGGTGTTCACCAAGGTCACGAGCCGTCACAAGGCCGTCTGCCAGGGTTGGCCCGACACGGAGGACCCGGAGCCGTGCCTGTGCGGACACGAGAGTACGAGCCTGACGCAGATGAAGCGCCATCGTCAGGTGTGCGTGGTGTGGCAGACGAGGGACGCGGACGCGGTGGCCCGTGCCCGTCGTGTTCGGACGATGCGGGAGCGTCACGGCGTGGAGAACCCGATGCAGTCGGAGGAGTTCCGTGCCCGGGCGGCGCGGACGAACCTCGAACGGTACGGGGCCGAGAGCGTGTTCGCCCGTGAGTCCAGCAAGTTCGACGAGCTGCAGGCGTCGCTCGAGGGCAAGCGCCCGGTGCTGCGTGGTGAGGACAACCCGTTCTCGAGACCCGAGGTCCAGGAGAAGATCCGGGAGACGATGCGCGAGCGCCACGGGGCCGAGAATCCTCAGCAGGTTCCCGAGATCCGTGCCCGGACGAGGGCGACCAACCTCGAGCGGTGCGGGCACGAGGAGACGCTGGCGTCTCCCGAGATTCGCGAGCGCATCGCGGCGACGAACGAGGAGCGCTACGGAGGACCCGCGCCGTCGTGCTCTCCCGAGGTGGTCGAGCGGCAGCGTCGGACGAACCTGGAGCGCTACGGGGTCCCGTGGACGGCGATGGACCCCGAGGTGCGACGCAAGCAGCTCGAGACGATGGAGGCGAGATACGGTTCGCACTTCTTCGCCTCCGGGGAGGGCAAGCGTCGCGTGGTCGAGGGCATGCAGGCCAAGTACGGCGTGGACTACTACGCGCAGGTCGAAGGGTTCTGGGAGCAGCAGGTCGAGCGGTTCGTGGAGAAGTACGGGGTCACGCATCCGCTCCAGCTCGCGGAGTTCTTGGACAAGCGCCGGGAGACCTGCCAGGAGCGCTACGGTGTGGACAACCCGCTCCAGAGCCCGGAGATCATGGCGAAGGTCGTGGCCACCTGTTTGGATAGGTATGGGGCCCCGACAGCTCAAGAGGCACCGCAGGTCAGAGAGAAGACCATCCGCACCTGTCTTGCCAAGGTCGGCAAGACGTTCCCGGAGTACGAGATTCCCGCATCCTCCGAGGAGAACCTGATCGAGCGCTACGGCGTCACGCATCCCCAGAGCGACCGAGACTACGCATCCTACTTCCTGCACCAGATGGGCGAGTCCACGAAGTTCGGCCCGAACGGCCTCGAGCGTCGCGTGGCCAAGTTGGAACCTCGGCTCGTGTACACGGGCAATCGGAGGTTCTGGCGGTGGCTCCCGAAACTCGGTCACCACAAGAACCCCGACTTCATCCTGCCGGGACCCGATCCCGGTAAGCCGAAGAAGGGCGTGACGAGGGTCGTCGAGGCGTTCGGCGACTTCTGGCACTCGCGGATGTTCACGGGAAGGGCGCCGTTCGACCACGAGCAGGAGCTCGTCGAGGCGTACGCCGAGGTCGGGCTCGAGTGCCTGGTCGTCTGGGAGTCCGAGGTCAAGGAGGATCCCGACGACGTCCGCGAGCGCCTGGCGTCGTTCGTCGAGGTTCGATGATCGCTTGATGGGATCCTCTCCGTAGGAACCCTCCTTGAACTGGACCGTCGACCTGCGAGAGGGAGACACCTCCTACACGTACACGTGGGACGAGTACGAGCTCCGACCGACGATGTCGGATCGCACGGGAAAGTACCTCATCGTCTTTCGAGGCGTCCCCCTCGACGGCAAGCCCCGGTGCCTGAGCCTCTCCCGACGACGGGCGCTGGAGCACGCGGCCCGGAGGGGGGTCCGTGAGTAGGCCCAAGAGGCAGGTAGGTCCGAGGCCCGTCGTCTCCAAGGTGCCGCGTCCGAAGGTCGTCGTGCCGCTCCCGATCAAGGGACAGCTCGGCGCGGGAGACCTCGTCAAGAAGGTCACGACTGCCCTGGGAATCCGATCCTGCTCGGGCTGCGAGCAGCGCCGCCGGAGGTTGAACCGAGCGCTGGTGTTCGGGCGCAGGCGAGCCCGCTGACGCCTTCGTGAAAAGGCGATGACGGCCCCGTGGCGGCCGGTAATCGCTGAATAAGCCGGAGTAGGCAGGGGCCGGTGCGCCCCGCGCCCGGATCTTCGCAGTGGCCCAGAGCAACATCGTCGCCGTCCTGATCGTCCGGTGCACCCACACCGGGGTCTACGCTGACGGACGCCCCAACACGGCGTCGGTGACCCTCTACGACCTCGACGAGATCACCATCCAGAAGAACCGGACCCGCGCGGTGCCGGTGCCTCCGGGCGGCTACGTGGACATCCCCATCTCCACGCGCACCTTCGTCAGCTACCACGAGGGTGCGATCTGCAAGCACGTCGCGAACGGCGAAATCACTGCCGAGGTCATCTTTCAGATGCGGGAGGCGGGCAACTGCGGAGGGCCCGCCGGGACGGGACAGGCGCTTCGACCCGCGGTCCTGAACGCCGAGCGCGTCGCCGACGAGCTCAGGCTCGTCATCCCCGACAACGTCGTTCCGACGAACCTCGACTCGGTCGGCTTCCTCGAGGGCGAGGCCGTCACGATCACCGGCCTGACGGGCGCCTTCCAAGGTCTCGACGGGGACTACGTCATCGAGGAGGTGGCGCTGGGCACAGGCCTCGCGGGGGCGCAGGCCGGGAGCTACCTGGTCGTGGTCCCCTCCGTGGGACCGGACATCGCCGCCGCGACGCTGTCGGGCGTCAACCTGTGCCTCACCTCGGAGTGCGGCGGCGGTCGGGTCGTCGCGCAGTTCAACAGCGGAGGCGACACGGGCGGTCTGGGTCCCGACGTCTACGGATACATCGGCGGCCAGCTGTTTCCGAACGCCGGAGGCGGCGGAGCTCCCGTCGACGCGACCTACGTGACGATGTCGCTCAACCCGACGCTGACGCAGGAGCGCGTCCTGACGCCCGGCACCGGCGTCGGCATCGTGGACGGGGGCGCCAACAATCCTGTCACCGTCAGCGTCACCGCGACGCTCTCGCAGATCCTCGGCAACGGGAACTCCACGGGCGGCTTCGACATCGTCGTCTCGACCGGGGACCGGATCGTCGGACAGACGGACCTGGTGCTCGATCCCGGCGCGGGACCCGGCGACAACGTGGTCATCGACGGCCTGACGTGGCCCTCGGCCGACGGCCTGGCGGGGCAGGCAGTCGTCACGAACGGGCTCGGCGTCCTGAGCTTCGCGAACCCGGCCCCAGCCCTCCACGCCCCGACCCACGTCCATCTCGGCACGGACGAGGTCGACGGAGACAAACTCGACATCGACTTCGTCCCGGTGAACTACGTGCGCACCCCCGTCGCGCCGTGGTCGACTAGCGTCGAGGAGCTCGCCTCGCACCTCAAGGGCATCGACAACGCCCTGGCGGCCGCGGGCACCACGGCGGTCCTCCAATGGGGCAACGAGAACGTCGGCAGCAGCACGGCGACCAGGTACCTCGATCCCGGATACGAGCAGCGCCTGGCCCCCCTCGGCACGGGCCTCATACAGCTGAGAACCCCGCGAGCCGGGACCCTCCGGAATCTCTACATCCGGCACAACAGTCCGGGCGGCACGGGAGTCACCATCACCTACACGGTCCGCGTCAACGGGGTGGCGAGCGCCCTGGCGGTGGGACTCGCGAGCACGGCAGCCAACGCCCAGAACACGGTCAGCTCGGTCGTCGTCGCGGCCGGTGACCTCGTCGACATCGAGGTCACGAAGATCGCCGTCGCCGGGGGAGCCTCGATAGCCCCCGAGGCCACGGTGGAGGTGGCCGCGTGAGCACCTTCCGCTACCGCTGGATCGGGATCTCGTCGAGCAACCTGGACAACCTGGTCGAGGCTGGCTCGGGCGCGAGCCGAACGGCGCTCTTCCGGGCCCCGTTCGAGGAGGTCACGCTGGCCGACGACACCCGGTCGCCCGAGCTCGACTACCTCATGGGACAGCTCGGATACTCCCCCGACTCGACGGGTCCGACCGTGGTCGTCACCTCGGGTCCCTACACGGTCGGCACGGAGTACAACGTCCTCGTCAACGCGTCCACGGGGCCCGTCTTCGTCGACCTGCCGCTCACGGCGAGCCGGCTCGGGAACGACGTGCTGGTCATGAAGATCGACGCGAGCACCAACGCGGTCACGGTGCGCAGGTCGGGGGCCGAAACCATCGACGGGCAGACCACGCAGGTCCTCGACCAGCAGAACGAGGCGCTCCTCCTGATCGGAGACGCCTCGACCGCGAACTGGCACATCTCGGCCAGTCGCCGGGGCTCGGACATCTCCTACGACAACAGCCTGACGACGACGATCACGGCGACCGATGTCCAGAACGCCATCCAGGAGATCGTCAACAACGACCTCACGGCGCTCGAGGTGTTCACGGCCGGGGAGGCGCTTCAGGTCGGGGACGTGCTCACTCTCAACTCCGCCGGGAACGTCATTCGCGCGAATTCTTCTATCGCGGGCGCCATCTGGGAGGTGATCGGGGTGTCTAGGCAGGCCGTCCTCGGCGGCTCTCTCGTCGAGGTCTTCACGAAGTCCGGATCGAGTCCGAACGCTCGATTCGGCGTGGTTCCGGGGGCGGCGCTGAACGGGCGCATCGTGTTTCTGGACTCTGCCTCGGGGCAGGCGACCACGACGCCACCCACGTCAAATGGGAACACACTTTTCACGATCGGGACGCTGCGAGGCGCGAACGGGGTGACGCTCACCCCCACGATCGTGTTCCGTCCGCAGTTCGTCGCGTTCCGAACCTAGAGGTGTGCTATGAGCGGAAACCAGACCGACAACCTTCTCCTGCTCGATCTCACCACGGGGTTGGCGCGCACGCCAGAGGTGGGCGGCACCCCGGACACGATCCAGCTGTCCACCGACGTGGAGCTGATCTCGGGCGCCAACATGCTGGTCGACGGAGACCTGACGGTCAACGGGACCACGACGACGGTCCACTCCCAGCAAGTCAACATCAGGGACAACCACCTCTACCTGAACGCGGACTACACGACCACGGTGGCGGAGACGGGTGGCCTCGTCATCAACGTCCTGCCGACGGCCACCGCGGACACCGTCGCGGCCGGAGGCTTCACGGCGGGCAACGGCGGCGTCAGCAACCCCACGGTCGTCACCACGGGCTCGGGCACGTTCTCGGCCGGCGACATCATCCAGGTCGCCGGCGCCAACGACCAGAGCAACGACGGGATCTTCGAGGTCTGGACCCACGTCGGAAACACGCTGACGATCAAGGGCATCGGGATCACGGGTGCGACCGTCCCGTGGGTGCTGAACGACTTCGCGACCGACGCGACGGCCGGCGGCGACATCCGCGTCGTCAACGTGAACGTCCTTGAGGGCAACTCGAGCGGTGACTGGCAGACGGCGATGGTCAATACCACGACGGGAATCGCCTACAGCACGCTCACGAAGCAGGGCATCGTCGACCTCCAGGAGGCGTACGAGCAGGGCAACACGATCACGACGAGCGCTACCTATGGCAACGTGGTGATCGCGGGCACCCAGCTGCTCCAGGTGACGGCGACCGGAGGCATCGACCTGAACACGCAGTTCGACGCGGACGTGACTGTGTTCGACGTGCAGATGACCGGGACGAATGGGTTCAGCATCGATGGCACCGCGACATCGAACATCGGCGTCGACTCCGGGAACCTGGATCTGGCGACGACGACGACGGGGGACATCAACATCAGCGCGATCCAGGAGCTCGACTTGGATGCCGGGACGACCCTGGTCGGGAACACCGCGAACGACGCCGACGCCTCGGGTCACGACATTACCTTCACGGCCGGTTCCTCGACAGCGGGAGGGGCGAATGGGGCATCCATCATCCTGACTCCGGGCGATGGGAACGTTGCTGGGGTGGCCGGTTCGGTGGACGTCACGGGACCGAACGACGAGGACGAGGCCATCTTCACCTTGGAGACGACGGGAACCAACGGCGACAAGATCGAGATGTTCGTCGGGGACTCGGACCCCAGCGGCGTGATTACCGGCTTGGCGGGCTCGCTGTTCTTCCGGGACACGGGAACCGGGGCGGAGGTGTACCTGAACACCTCCGCGAATTCGGGAACCGCCTGGACGGCACTGTCGACCGCGGCGGGCGCCACCCTCCAGTCGGCGTACGAGGCCGGGAACACGATCACGACGAGCGCCACCGAGGGGGACATCACGTTTCAGGGGACGGAGGACTTCATCGTGGGGGGCGGCGTCACCGTCGACTTCGACACGACGGACGCCATCAGCTTCGACGCCGACGTGGCCTCGAACTTCACGGTCGACGGCGGGAATCTGACGCTGAGCACCACGACCTCGGGAACGCTCGCCCTCACGTCGGCCGATGACATCCAGGTGACGTTCGAGGCCGGCAATGCCTCGGCCATGGTGTTCGACGACGGAGTCAACAACTACATCACCCTTGACTCGACGGCGGCGAACCAGGCCGTCGAACTCAACCAGTTCCTGGACCTCGTCGGCAAGGGGGGCGGCATCACCCTCACGGCTGGCGAGAGCCTGACGGCCGGCGACGTGGTCACGATTGAGGACACGACGGGGGACTGCATCAAGGCGGACTCCAACACGGGCGTAACCATTGACGGCCTCTGCATCGGGATCGTCGCCATCGGGGCCAACGACACGAATCCCGTGAAGGTGTTCACGGTTCCGGGGAGTCTGATCCCCGTGACCTTCGCGGCGGCTCCGGCCGCCAACCGCAACGGCGATCCCGTGTGGGTGAGCCAGACGCCGGGGGTCGCCACCCTCACGCCCCCCACGGCCTCCGGGAATGTCCAGTACGTGATCGGCATCCTCCAGGGGGCGGACGGGGCCAACACGAGCCCGCTCATCGTGTTCCAGCCGCAGTTCATCGCGGTGCGGCCCTAAGGAGTCTTGAACCATGAAGGTCACGCTCAACGTCGAGTTCAAGGTGGAGCCCGAGAAGGAGCTCACGAGGAAGGAGGAGGCCAACATCACGGGGATGATGGTCCGGATCGTGAGGCGTCGACTCGGCGCGCTGATCGGGCGCCGACTCGGTGGCGAGGTGCAGCCTGTCGGATGGGAGGTAACCGTCCAGGGCGTCGAGGTCTCTGGACAGAGCAGGATGAGGTGAAGCCGCTCAGATGGCGAACCAGGTCGACAATCTGACGCTCAACGACGACACGACGGGACTCATCCGCACCGTCGACGTCGCCAACGACGACCTGTTCCTGTCGGTTGACCTCACCCTCCAGAGCGGTGCCGTCCTCACCGCGGACAATGTCAAGAGAGGAACTGCCGATCCCAACGCGGGCGGCGGAACGCCCGGCAACGAGGGGGACATCTATCAGCGCATACTGGCCGCCACCGGCGAGCTGTACGTCAACACCGATGGGACGAACACGGGCTGGGCGAAGCTCCTGACCGTCGCCGGCGCCACGCCGACCTGGGCGCAGGTTCTCGCCGCGGGCAACGTCTCCGGGGGCACGGACGCCGAGATCTCGAACGGGGACTCGATCGTGGGAGAGGACAACGCGGCCGGAGACGGCCACGACCTCCCCATCACGGCGGGAAACTCCACGGGGGGTGGCGGGGACGGCGGCGACGTGGTCATCAGCCCGGGGACGGGGAACGGGGATGGTTTTGACGGCGTCGTCGTCGTCAACGGAACCAAGCACTACGCGGACTCGGCTACCGATCCGACCGATCCTGCGCCAGCGCAAGGAGATCGCTACTACAACACGGCCCTCGAGATGGAGATGCGCTATGACGGCACCCGAACCAAGTGGCTCTCGATCGAGTCGGGGACGGTCGACGCGTCGGACAACGGCACCGTCGCGAGCGGGACATACCTCAGGGTGGGATGGCTTCGCATGGCTGGTGCGCTCGGCTTCACGGCCCATTTCAGCGGGACGGTCGTAAGCCTGGGCTACACGCGGAGCGATGCGGACGCCGCGAACTTCGCCGTGACCGCGGACGGCGTGACGATCGCCACGGTCGCGTCGGCCGCCGTCTCCGGCTACAGCACGACCCTGAACGCGGACTTCGATCAGGGGGACGTCCTGGGAATTCGTAACGACGGGGCCAACGCGATGAAGGATCCGATCGTGTGGATCCGCGTGAAGTGGAGGATTTGATGGCGATTCCCGTCATTCAACTAGACAATCAGACGGATTCCCCGATCGTGCTCGTGCAGCTCGGGGTCACGGTGCCCGCGAGCGGAAGCATCGCGATCACGGGACAGGACGGGAACGTCTATGTCAGCGAGGTACGGGACGATCGCGAGCTGTATGCCGAGGTCGATGCGGGCCACATCACGCTGACGGTCGACGGGGTGGCGCTGACGACGGAACAGTCGAAGGCTTACCTCAATCCCGCTGCTCCCAAACGTGAGGTGAAGGTCAACGTCGCGACCTCCGATCCCACGGTGGACGACGACGATACCGCGGGGTACATCGAGGGTTCTCACTGGATCAATACGTCGGCGCGGAAGGACTGGGTTCTCGTCGATCCGGGTACGGGGGCGGCGGTCTGGAGAAACGTCTCCAACCCGAGCTACCATAACGTTGTCACGGTAGGCATCTCAGGTAGCGACGTCGATTTTACCACCATCAAGGATGCCGTCGACTACGTGGTGGCCCAAGGTGCCAGCGGCTCCAACCCATGGTTCGTCTGGGTGACGCCGGGATCCTACGTCGAGGTGAACCCGATCACCGTCCCGGCGGGTGTGTTGGTATCTTCGTTCCACCCCACGCAGGTCCCGGACGTTATGGTTTCGCCCGTGACCGCTACCGACTATCTGTTCGTGTTGTCGGGAGGATCCCTCTTCGGACTTCACATGTCCGGGGTGACCGACGCGACGCGAGCTTGTGTGACAGTTACCGCGCAGTCGGAGATTGGAATCTGTTCGTTCAGCAATTGTTCGGTTGGGTTGCTCGTGGGAAGTGGAGTGCCGTGTCTTGCTGCGAATCTCACGATCTCCATCGTAGCACCAGGCGTTCCAATCACGAATGCCGCCGTCAAGGTCGACGGGGGCCTTCTGTTGAGCGAGAACATGGTGATACAGGTTCCACCGGACATTCTGCCAGCCTACAGCGTAAACCCCGTTCAGGTGGGTCTTCGGGTCGAGAACGGGGGCGCGGTGACGCAGACCGGGGGGGCCTACGCCATCGCCGCGAAGGACACGACCCAGGTATCCGTCCAGGCTGACTCTGGTTCCCGCGTCGCCCTCACCAGCATCGTGTTCAAGGACTCCGAGACGGCTGTTCAGGTGGGCGCCGGAGGAAGCGGCACCGTCGTTCACTGTTCGGGTAGCAGCTTTCGCGACAACACAGTGAACTTCGATGTGCTGTCGTCTACTGCGAAGGTATTCGTGGGTGTGTCGGTGGACTCCATCAAGCGATCAGTTGTCGCAGGAGCGACCTTCAGCGGGTTTGTCCAGGAGGACGAGGTTGACAGCACGACGTTCCTCGGTGGCGTTCTCTACGAGTACCCCTCCGGCAAAGAGGCAAATTTCGGGTTGTTCTTCCACGACCAGCAGTCCAGCGGACTCGTCAGCGGGGGCGTCGTCACGGACGCGGGGGGTCTGACCGTAGACGTCTCTGCTGGGACCGGATGGATTCAGCGCAATCTGAGCAACGACGACGCCTTCAACGTGTCGTGGGACGCGGCGTCCGGCATGTCTCTCACGGCCTCGGCCACGAACTACGTCTTCTACAACGGCAACACGGATGCCCTGGTCGTCTCCACCTCCCCTCCCGGAGACGAGAGCATTGGCCTGGCCGCGGTCGTCACTGATGGAAGCGGGATCCGCTACAACCATCTCTACACGAATCGCGTGGACTCCCCCGACTACCGCCTCCACGAGTACCTCGTCAGCACGCAGAAGATCCGGCACAGGAGTGGCCTGGCGACCTCCGTCGGCACGACGAACCGGAACGTCGATGTCGGTTCCGGCATGTACTACCGCGCGCTCACGACGATCTCCTATGCCGGGGCCGCCGACGCGACGTTCTCGTACTTCTACGGGACCAACGGAGCGAACGAGATCTCCGGCCAGACCCTCGTGGACATCACGCAGTACGACGACTCGGGGACCCTGACGGCGATGACGGCCGGATACTTCCGGTCGGACACGGTGATCCTCACGTCGGACGGTCGCGTCAACGTCATCTACGGCACGGAGGAGTTCGACATTCAGACGGGAGCCGAGGAGACGGCGACCGTTCCCACGACCCCGACCTTCATGGGGCACTCGGGCTTCCGAATCGCGCGCCTGATCGTCGAGCAGGGAAACGGAATTGTCTCCGTCGTGGACGAGCGCACGCCGACCGGAACGGGAGCCGGAGGCACCGGAATCACCGTCCACGGCCTGTTGTCTGGCCTCGACGCCGACGACCACCAGCAGTACCTGCTCGTGGACGGATCCAGGGCCATGTCGGGCAGCCTCGACGTGGGAGGAAGCAGCGTCACCAACGTCAACCTCGTGGACGGCGTCGACGTCTCCAATCACAGCAGCCGCCACGACCCGGGAGGTGTGGATGCGCTGACCACGGCCGCCCCCTCGGCGGGGGCCGTCCAGGTCGGGAACACGGCCGCCGAGGGATCGGCCGCGAGTTACGCGAGGAGCGACCACGTCCACACGGTGACGCCCGGCAATCCGGTCGCCATCACGGACTCGACCAGCGCCCAGGGAACGGCCTCGACCTTCTCTCGCAGCGACCACCAGCACGCGCACGGGAATCGCGGCGGCGGCTTTCTGCACGCGCTTGTCACGACGAGCGTGGCCGGCTTCATGAGCGCGGCGGACAAGACGAAGCTCGACGGGATGACCGGAAACAGCGCGAGCCACGGTTCGACGTTCGTCTCGGGAGACGCCTCCACGTCCTCGATCACGTTCGTGGACGGCCTCGCCGGATCTACCGTGAGCCCGCCCGTGAGCGGGACTTACGTCGTGCTCCTCAATGCCAACGCCGTTTCGAGCACGGGCAGTACCGAGATGGCCTTCGGGATTTCCAAAAACAGTCTGACCGACTGCATCTCGGACTCCATTCGACGCGCGCAGGGCAACGGCGGAGACAACATCCCGATATCGACGCACACAGTCCTGACCGGGCTGGTGACAGGAGATCTGATTCGCGTGCTCTTCCGAGTGAGCGACGGTTCGGGTTCCGTAATACTACGGGATCGCCGAGTGACGATGATGCGGGTGAGCTGATGGCACAGACGTACACATACTCGATCTCGACGGACTTCCCGAACCAAAAGGTCGCGGCGGACTCGCTCACGAAGGAGATCGAGGGTTCCGACATCTCCTCGGCCACGCTCGACCACATCGACGTGGCTGTCTCGGCGCCCGACAACTGCGACATCGTGTTCGACGCGGCGCTGTCGGCCCCCGACGTCACGATCCTCGACGGCATCGTGGCCGCGCACCAGGGCGATCCGCTGCCCCAGTTTGTCCAGCTTGACGCGGCCGCTGTCACGTTCAAGATCGTTGGCTTCTCCGGGAACACGGTCCCGATATTCACGATCGAGCAGAAGAACGAGGCCGGAGAGTTCGCGTACATGAAGAACGCCTTCGGAGAGCATGTCTTCCGGTTTCGGCAGTCGGTGACGGGTCAGCCGAATTTCTCGATCTACGACGCGTCCGGAGTGCAGAAGATACAGCTTCGTCCCGACAGCGACAGCTTCATCATCAGCGATGCAGGCTTCGGCGTCGGGACCTCGGCTCCGAACCCGAATTACGGGATCGACGTGACGGGGAACGTGAACGCGACGGCCGGCTACCTGGTGGGAGGTACCGTCGTCGTCAACTCGACTCGTGGTCTCACCAACGTGAAGACGGCGGACTTCGGTTCGGAATACGCCAACGGTTCCCAGAGCGGTCCGAGTTACACGCTGGACTGGGCGAACGGGCAGAAGCAGGCGATCACCCTCGCGGGAAACATCACGTCGTTGACTATCACGGCGCCTCCGGGGGTCGGGAACTTCCTGCTCCGCATCCTCCAGGACGCGACCGGGGGACGGACGATCACGTGGCCCGGCTCGGTGAAGTGGGCCGGGGGCGCGGCACCGACTCTTTCTGTGGGAGCCAACGCAGTTGACATCGTGACCTTCTACTACAACGGCACCAACTACTTCGGGGTCGCGTCCCTGAACTTCGCGTAGGAGTGATCAGCCATGAGTCTCCAGCAGCAGCTCAACGTTTCCCAAGATACAACCTTTCAAGGTCGAGTTCGTATGAGCGCGTTCCGTGCTGCCGATGCGGTTGTGGCAGAGGACCGGCAGACGCTCGGATATGGCGAGGCAAAAGCCACAAAGCGCCATCTACTCGGCGTGACGGTTCTGTCAGGAAATCACACTATCCTTGTCTCGTTCTACAGTTCGGTAGCAGCGCAAATTGGTGACGTGGATGACCAGGCCGACCTTACAGATGTTCAGATTGATACCGCCGTGGATGCGGTTTGGGACGACATCGCGGGGGTGACGTACGAGGAGAATCAGTGATCGTTGGACTAGGACTACTGACCCGAGCAACGAGAGAAAGAGAGAGAGAGAGAGAGAGAGAG